>Ga0209700_100303_pt1 | contig 87709 bp, 30 predicted proteins | sample SiratroredBW_FD_187528 | JGI IMG/M metagenome (GOLD analysis project Ga0209700, IMG submission 187528) | Root nodule microbial communities of legume samples collected from California, USA - Siratro red BW (SPAdes) (version 2) | ecosystem: Host-associated > Plants > Roots > Nodule | place: USA... | reverse complement strand
TCAAAATTTTGAGGTTTAGTATTTTTTTTTTTTATTTTTTTTTTTTTTTTGGTTACTTTTCATTTTGGAGCTTTCCCTTTTTAATTTTACAAATAAGGACAAAAAAAAAAAAAATGAAGCACGCAGAAAATAATGTTGAAGAACATTGTTCCTCGACAATATTTTATTTTATTTTTGTCTGTCGGTGGACAGTTGTGCAACACTTTTGACTGGGTTTTTTTATAATTTCTGGTAAAGATTATACTTTTGACTGGGGTTTTGTTTATTTCTCTTATACTTTAATGGTGATTTTAATGTTATAAGTATATATGTTTTTTATAAATACGTATTTGTATTTTTTATATATACGTAATAAATGGAAAAAGATATTACATGGATGAGCATATCATCACAATCTAAATCAGTGAATCCCCAGACAACATGTTGATGAGTGTTATAAACTCTACTGCATGTGAAAACCATGAATTTAGGTAGTGACAGAAGACTATGTAATAACTAATTTTTTTATAGTGTTACATACAAGGACTAATTTACTTTGATGCTAATTTTGATACAAGTTGCTTATTGGGATTATATTTTTTTTTACTGATATAAATATGTAATCTTGATAGGAAGCTTTAACTTGCCAAGAAGAACAAAGCAGTCCAGTTTCTGTTCTTCAAGTTGGAGAAGAGGAATTCTCACCTTTTGATCAAAGCCTTGCCAATATTCAAAGTAAATTCCTTGTTTCTCTTCAATTGTCTCTTTTATAAGTCTTAAATCATTAACCAACACATTCTAAAGACCAATTAATGGCATGTTTGGATACTTATGTTTTTAGATAAATAATCGTTTAAAGTAGAAAACTTTCTCTTAAATTCTTAGAAATACTTGGAAAAAATGAGTTTTTTTCTTTCAAGTAAACTGAACCAGAAGATCCAGGGAGCCAAGGACCTCTTACATGTGTACATGTTTTCTCTCTGCCTAAGAAAATGGTGCTAATAATCTTTTCACTTTTGAGCAGGGAGAAAGCAGAAGTTCATACAAACAGTTCAGAAATTGGAGAGTCTTGCAAAACTTGACCTTGTAAACTTAGATCAATGCCTCTCATTGGATGACAACTCTCTCTATGAAGATGATGGTGAAGATGATAATGACATTGGAGAAGAAGATTGGAGTGAGGAAAAGGCACAACAAATGCTACAATGTGTGAAAGCAAGATGTTCAGCACATGGTTGTGAAGACTATTTGGATACACTTCTGTTGGATTTTTTCAGTGAAGAACTAAGTGTTAGTAGAAAGCAGTGTAATAATGAAGAGGAGTTGGAGACACTGAGAATAGCTGAGGATTGGATAAATGGATCATTTGCTTTTGATGTAGGACTTGGTAATAAAGAAGCTTATATAAAAGACATGGAAAGGAGAGATCATTGGAGCAAGTTTAAGGAAGAACAAGAAAAAATAGCTTTTGAAATTGAGAAAGATATATTTCATACTTTGATTTCTGACCTTCTTGACTCAGAAGGTTAACAGTTTCTCCTTTCAGAGTTCAAGCCAATGGTATTTCTTCAAGCAACCTATAAATATCTTTTCCACTTCAAAAAGAGTAGTTTACAATGTAAACTAGATTTCAGAATAAAAAGGTGTGGACCAAGATATTTATGAGGTGCAAAAAGTTAGATCCTAAGCCAAGTTCTTTAAGACCTTTGAGCCTTTAGCTACACTGGCCTACTTGTCTTGATCTTGAAGCCTGAATCAGAATATGGACCTACCAAGCAAGACAGAAAAGGAATCCTAGTCACCAAGTTCATGAGGGTGCCTTAATTTGTGGTATCAAAAGAAAAAGTTCACAGTTTGGCTAGTATTGGAAACTCTTACGAAGGGGTAATAGTTATATATGTGTGAATACATAAATGGTTAAGGCTTAGATTTTGGACATTGGAGTGTAGCATAGTAATTAGTGAATTTCAGGGCATAACTTGTGCCTACTTTGTTAAGATATAGGTAATTAGCAAGTCTACTTATCAATGGTTGGTTGTTCTACATATGTAAATTTTAGAAGAGTTGGCTTCTCTCCCAGTCTTTTTCCCTATCTCCCTTTCTCTCTTTCTATATATAATTTGTTAAAATTTTATTTAATATTATTCTATGATCATTCTTAAATTATTTAATATTGTATATATTTGCATTTCAGCTTATAAATTATTTTGTAAGAAAAAAAAATTATTTTCAAATGTATGACAATTCTTAAAAATATATGTTAAAGATTTTAAACATGATTTCTTTTAGTTGCCAAACCTTTATTTTAGTTCACAAAAGTATAAGTTTTGACAATAGACATTGATATATTATTATTTAGAAAATTATATTTATCGGTAAATTTTATCTTATTAAATATATAGTTTTAAGAAGTTAGAATTTTCCTTTTTTTAAGAATCTTATTTTGTTTAGTTTTGAAGGACTCCTACAATGAAAGGTTGATAGATACATATAGAAACTTATCATAAATTATTCATACAGGAGTTTCACATTATATGACCAATACATACAAATACTTGAGAAAGAAAGAGTGGTTTGTCCGGAAAAATTTAGATATTTTATTAAAAAAAAATTAATATAGAATTGAGCTAGTTTATATATATATATATATATATATTAGTACAGAATGAATATTTTTGTCAATTGATAGATAATGATTCATACATGTTTTCTCACTCTTTATGATAAAGGAATAATAAAATCTATCTTATTTTCACATTGTTACGTCTAATTATCGTAACATGTCACCTAATTTTTAGTATGATATCTTTAACTTTTAACAAGTCAAACAAGACGATATATATTTGTAGAATTAGGAGAATGATTGAATGATAGCACCTCTTCAAAAATTGGTATCAGGAATAAAACTTGGGAGGTTAATTGCATAGGAGAGTATAAGTTAAAAGATAAATATCTAAGAATTTATGCTTATGCTCAAATCATAAGAAAACAATGGTTTGAGGTTTGAGAAGAAGTTGGTTTGAATGGAAGAAACCAATGGTAGATGACTTATTGCAACAAATCCAAGAGAGTGACCTGAGAAGGGATAAGGAGGATGAATGGGTATGGAAAGTAGAGGATAACTTTGAGTACATAGTGAGATCAACTTATAAGAGGACTAGGAACAAGTTAAGAGGGGAGGATGATACTATGTTTAATATATTTTGGAAAGTAGAAGCCTTACAACTCAAATGTGCGCTTGGAGAGTACTACTTAATAGGGTACCAACATGGGCTAATTTTCTCAAGAAAGTTATAATCTTTTAACATATTTTGTGTGTTATTTGTAGAGTTAATGTAGAACAGTTGGTCACCTATTCTTTATTTGTAGGGTGACTTGCTTAATTTGGACAATGTTAGATAGGTGAATTCGAGTGTAACCAACACACCATTATCGTGTAAAGAACTATTTCTTAAGTTTTCAACTTATAGGGTGTAGTAGGAAATGCAATTATATCTAGAGAATTGTGTGGATAGCGTGAATGTGGACAATTTGGACCGATAACAATAATTTTGTATTTTGAAACTTAAGGTTTGATGTAGAGGATGCGTTCGCACTAGTTCAACTTAAAATATGAGCTTAGATAACTAGGAAATGCAAGAAAGCCACCTTCAATTACTTTGATTGGTGCTTGAACCTTATAGAGTCTTAAGCTTCTATCTTAGAATGATGAGTGATGGTAAATTATCTAGTACATATGCAAACTACATGAATGTTTTTGGAAATGACCTTGTATGTATGTCACCATTTACAATTCAAATGTATAAACTGCTTGCGAGGACAAGTAGTATGAACAGAAAGAAAACATGATGTGGCACAAGGGTATTGGTGTGTTCCTTTTGCATTTATAATACAAGCCATAAGAATTGTTTAAAAAAGGGACAACTACATTGTTGTAGGATTTTCAACACTGAGGACATAATTATTAAAACATAACCAAGATTTTACTAGAGGAAAAATCAGTATTTTTTGTAAGCTCAATCATAATTTAAAATAATCAATCATAAATAAATATTTTACGAAATCTTAGAATATATGATTCTTACATAATATAGGATAGTGAGAGAGACTTACATTGATTTATGAGAGACCCAATCAAAAGAACTTCAATCACATTTTCCCAATCTATCTCTTTCAGTCACTTTTCTTCCCCACAGAACCCAAATTTCTTTATGTAACTAATGTTTATCAAGTTGGTTACCATCAGCTATTTGTAAAGTAAATAACTTCTCATATTTACCAATAGGTCCTTTTATTTTATTAAATCACATTTAGACCCATAATTATATTTCACATGAGTCACATTGTGGAATATATTTATTTATTTTCTAACATTCTCTCACTTGATACTCGACTCACTCATGTTGTCCTTTTATTTTATTAAATCACATTTAGGCCCATAATTATATTTCACATGAGTCACATTGTGGAATTTATTTATTTATTTTCTAACATTCTCCCACATGACACTCGACTCACTCATGTGGTGCTATAATACTTTAAAGGACCTTCAATAAATTGGTTTCATCATTCATCATACTTAAAGATACAGAAATAATAAGAGTCATGGTGGTTACATGTCATTCAATCAACACATCACATGTAATATGTATCATCATTCTCCTTAATACGACTTCATAATGAGAAATCCATAACTGGTTCAAACATAATGTCATCTTTGATCAACAATAACATAATATGTTTTCTACATCACAATCATAATTTGCATATATATATATATATATATATATATATATATATAAAGTAGAAAAAATATATTTCAAAAACATGTATAATAATGAGCTTAGAGTGTCAAATATGCATTAATAACAACATACACCATTCAACATTCACTAGTACACATAATGTCCATATTCTCTACATGACCAGTAAATACTTTGGGCGGTAACCTTTTGTTAAAAGGTCAACAATCATAAGATCAATAGTAAGTAACATGTTCTATTGATACTCTATGTTTATGAACTTCTTTAACGACAAATTATTTCAATTTCATATGTTTAGAACCTTCGGAATACTTGTCGGTTTTAAAAAAGAAGACTATTGCATAATTGTTACAATAAATTTTCAACTACTTGACAATATTGTCGACTACTTCAAGTCCTGAAATAAAATTATGCAGCCAATTAGTCTGAATTGCGACCTAAAGTATGTCACAAATTCAACTTCCATGATGGATGCAACAATGACTAACTACTTCGTACTTTTTTCATGGAATCACTCCTCTGACTAAAGATACACATAACAAAATGTAAACTTTCTAATATTCGTACAACTAACAAAATTTGAATCTTTATATCCAATCTCCTTAAGGTGATCAAACATTTTATAAGTAAGCACATGATTCTTTATTTCTTGCAAGTATCTTAAGACTTTCTTTGTACCAAACATACTGACTACAAAACCAATATTTGGCCTCATACATGTTTGGTCATACATCAAACTCCCAACAAGATGCATAAGGGATATTCTCCATCTATTTTCGTTCCAAATCATTCTTTGACATTGCATAAGACTAAATTTTTCTCCTTTTTGTATTCGAACGTGAGATGTTGAACATTTACCCATTTTGAACCTCTCTAAAAATTTATTAATATATGTTTGTTGAGACAAACCCAATAATCCTTATAATCTATCACAAAATATTTCTATTCCTATTATATAGTATGCCTCACTCATATCTTTTATTTCAAAGTTATTAGAGAAAACCTTCTTAGTGTCACTTAATAGACCAAGATCATTAGTTGCAAGCAAGATATCATCAACAAACAGAATCAGAAATATAAACTTGTTTTCACTAACCTTCAAATATATACATTGATCAATAATGTTTTCCTTAAATCCAAAGGACGTAATAGTATCCTTGAAGTTAAGATACCATTGTTTGGAAGCCAGTTTAAGCCCGTATATTGGTTTCTTAAGTTTAAAGACCATGTGTTCCTTTCCTTCTTTAATGAACCCCACTGGTTGGTCCATATAAACATCATCTTCTAAATTCTCATTCAGAAAAGTAGTTTTAACATCCATTTGGTGCAACTCAAGATCATAATGAGCTACTAATGCCATGATGATTTTGAAAGAATCTTATAATTAATGTCATCTTTTTGAGTAAAACCTTTGGCAACTAGTCGAGCCTTGTAACGTTCGACGTTGCTATGAGAATCATACTTAGTTTTAAAGATCCGTTTACTACCAACTCTCTTACATCCTTTTGACAATTTCATAAGGTCCCATACACAATGATGTGTCATTAATTTAAACTCATTGTTCATGGCATCTAACAATTTATCAGAATTATCACCATTCATAGCTTTTGAAAATGAAACTAGATCATTATCTGTCGCAACCGGGGTCACGACGGGGACGACGCATAAAAATAATTTATTTTAATTTTTAAAATAGAGGAGTCGCCACCATAGTTTATATGGAAAACTATGGAAAAACCGGAAAAGGATAAGACAAATCCATGAAAACCGGATTTTGGGTCCGGGAGTCGATTACGTGTGGGAAAGGTATTAGCACTCCCACAACACCCGTCCTAAGACAGTATCTTTAATTAAATAAATAAAATGAGTGTAGTTTTTAAAATGTTTATTTTCCCAAAAAAATGAGACAAAAATGAAGATAAAACAAACAAAAATATTTTTTTTTATTTTTGGAAAGGGCCCGACAAGGTTTGCCCTTGCTCCTATGTGTCTCCATCAGGAATGGAGAATCAGGGTTACGTAGTTCTTTAGATAAGATTGTTTGTCAAGTTGATATTTTGATTTGTGACATTTTTGTAATTAATTTTTTTATATTTGATATTAAAATGATTTATTTTTAAAGTTTCATACTAATAGCGCGTGACGTGTGTGGGCATTTGATATCTAAGAAACATTTGGAATAATAATATTAAATATTGTATAATGCGTATGGGCATTTGATATCTAATATTATTAAAAAAAATAATATTCCAAAATTTTATTTCTAAAGTTTATATAATATCGTATGACGCATGCGACCATTTGATATTTAAAAACTTTAGAATAATAATATTAAATATCGTATGATGCGTGTGGCCATTTGATATCTAACATCATTAGAAAATATAATATCCCAATATTTTATTTTCAAAGTTTTATATTAAATATCGTGTGACGCGTGCGGCCATTTGATATTTAAGAAACATTTGAAATAATAATATTAAAAATCGTATGACGCGTGTAGCTATTTGATATTTAACATTGTTAGAAAATATAATATCCCAAAACTTTATTTCCAAAGTTTTATATTAAATATCGTATGATGCGTGCGGCCATTTGATGTCTAACATTATTAGCAAATATAATATTTCAAAAATTTATTTACAAAGTTTTAGTATCTCAATTTAATTTTTATTAAAATAATAATAAAAAATAATAATTATAACATAATAAAAATAAATAAATAAAACATGCAAGATATAAGCTAAAAATATAGAGGTACACAAATAAAAAAGGTTGTAGTTTTGGCTGATCCCAAAGGCCCAGAATCATTTTTTATTATTTTTTTAGGTTGGTGGTGCAATGGTAATGTGGGGGATACGAATAGTTTTTATTATTTTTTTTAAGTTGGTGGTGCAATGGTAATGTGGGGGATGCGAATAGGAAGGCCCCAACTCCACAACCTAGGCCATCATCACCTCATCCTTAAGCCACTACCACCTTACTCCAAAGCCATGTTAGGTCTACCAACCCAAAACGGCAGCGGCGACAGCGAAGGAAGAGCGGCGGTGCGGTGGCACGGGAAGAACGGCAGGTGACGGCGGAGGTTGTTTTGGAGTGGTTTTGGGTGCTTTATCCCAACTTGACGAATCTGAGCTTTTAGGAGCATAAAATACATGGACAAAATATAGAGAAAATGTATGAAAGATGATGAATTTTTTTTATTATTTAAGAAATAAGAATTTAAAAAAAAAACAAAATGCCATAAAGAGCAAAAAGAACCCCTTTTTTTTATTTTTTATCTTTATATGAAAATGAAATGATGAAGAAATAAAAAAACATCACAGGAAGATAAGAATACAGGATTTACAAATTTCAAACTTCAAGATCCATATGAAAATCTAAACCTTACAAATCATACCTGTGAGTATTCTTCAAAAATGATAGTCTCCTTTCCAAAAGTTCCTTAGGTTTTAAACTGAGTGTGGATAGTAAGACAGGAGAATCAATTTTCTCTTCTTCTCTACTTTCTCTCTCTTTTTTCCTCTTTTTCTTCGTATCTCTCAAAGTGAGCAATAGTTCTTTTTTAACGTAATAGCAATTACCACTTAAGTGAATCCTCTTTTTTTATTATTTTATTTATTTTTATTCTGAAAGTAGTTTAGAGCAGTTTTGAAAGATTGACTCTTTCTTTTTTCTTTTTTTTATTATTAAAGATGAAGTGTAGATGAACGTGAGATGAAACAGTTTGAAAACAGTCATATTTTATTTTTTATATTTTCTGTTATTGTGAAATGAGAACATGAGTGGTTCAAAGCAGTTTTAAGATTCTCTTTTTTTTTATTATTATTATCTTTTTTTTTGTGAGAAGTTAAGATTGAGTGGGAAATTATAGAGAGTTGAGATTTTTTTTTTTTAATTTGTATTTTTTCTAATTCTTTTATTTTTTATTTTTTTCTTTTTTAAGGAGAGATATTTTGGAATATCTCATTATCCATTATTTCACTCATCTTTTATCTCTTGATCAGTCTTGAACAATTTTGAACAATCTTGAACATAGCATAACTCATAGAACCAAATCATCAATTTTTTTTATACCTTTTTTTAATTATTATTTATTTAACCGGACGAAATTGGCTGTTGACAATTATCAATACTTAAGTCATTTGCTGACTCTTGTAGGTAAACCACATAATAATCTAAAACAGCATATTTCCTCTCTCTTTGAGATCTTCTTAATATTATTTCTTGTGGTTGTTCTACTATAGGTTCATTTTTAACTTCGACATCATTAATTTGTTCTTTTTGATTGTTGTGTGGTTCATCAACATGAAGAACAATAATTCTTGAAGTAAAAATACTAGTTAAAGGAACTTGTACTCTAACTTTCTTAATCTCCACATTTCGTGAACTCTCACTAGTTTCACCATTCTCAGTGAATCAAGCATTTCCAGTTTTAACAATCCTTGTACTATGGGTAGGACAGTAGAACATATACCCTTTTGATTTTTTTGGATAATTAATTAAATATCCATTGATTGTTCTCGAATCAAGTTTCTTTTCCTGCAGATTGTATATTCTAATTTCTGCTTGACAACCCGAAACATGCAGGTGTCTCAAATTAGTTTCCTACATGTCCACAATTCAAAAGGTGTCTTTTGAACTGCCTTAGTATGAACTCTATTCAATAGATACATGGAATTTTTCAAAGCATACATCCACAACAATACAGGTAAAGATGAATTACTCAACATGCTCATAACCATATCCATTAAGATTCGATTACGCCTTTCTGACACACTATTCTGTTGTGGTGTACCCGATATTGTGTATTGAGCACAAATACCACGTTTCTTAAGGAAATTAGCATATGGACTAGGGTGTTGTCCTCTTAAACTAACATATTTTTCAATTCATGTACATTCCATTTATCTTTCATGGTATTATAGTTCATCTAGAGAGGACTATACTCAGACGGTAATGAGTTCATAATGAACTCCACAAGAAAATTCTCATCCATTACCATTCTAAGAGACTTAAGTCTTGCTATAATATTTGTTATCTCAATTACATGTTTGTGTATAGTACGAGAACCATCAAATTTCATAGTGGTCAAGATACCCATTAGTGTCCCAACAACAGACTTAACGGTTTGAGAGTGCTCTTTCACATATATCATAAATTCTATTGCACTTCCACACATGAACTTCAATTAACTCATAAATCAATTATTTATTAAGATTTAATAGTGATTACAAATCTATCATAAGATTAATTCAAATTAAAATAAACCAATTCATAAATTAATTTTCATTAATACATCAGAAATATCACATAAAACCTTTCTTAGGTATACATCCAGTGTCACCAAAGCAATTCTACAACCAAGAGGAATGTGACTCATCACAACCTCAAAATAAGGTTTTATCTGAAAAAGTATGGTTGACACATTATAAAACTTTAAGGATTCAAAATTAATGATCAACATGTGATGGTAACCATAATTCTTATTCCTTTTATAAATTTTTTCAAGCTTATTAAAATTGGGAAAAAACATTGTTAATGCATAATCACAAATCTAAACAATTATGCTCTGGTAGCACATATAAGTTTAATCATAATTTGAAACAATCAATCATAAATATTCACAGGATCTTAAAATCTATGATTATCTCACATAATATATGATAGTAAGAGAGACTTACCATTGATTCATGACGTACCCAATCAAAATAACTTCAGACCCCTTCTTGCAATCTATATCTTTTATTTATTTTCTTCCCTACACACACTTTCTTGATGATCAATGACAGAAAAAAACAAAATCCTAATTTCTTTATATAACCAATGTCCATCAAATTGGTTACTATTAACTATTTATAAAATAATTAAATAATCTCTCATATTTACCTATTTCATTAGATCAAATTCATAATTATATTTCACATTATGAATATGTATTACATAATTCACAATCACATTAGCCTTTAGCCTTTCATGGATTGTAGAAAATCATTCCTTCTACATTACATATAATTGAAATATTTTTTTTATTCAAAACCTATTTCTTTTGGACTGGTAAAAAAAATTGGTTCTTACATTTGATTAATATATTTTATTTCCTTTTAGGTATTTACATTGAATGTTATTAAATTATATCTTCATATAATCTTAGTTAAAAAAGATATATGTATTATAAAAAACAATTCCTTAAAATCAAACTATAATTTTGATATAAAAAAAAGAATGTACCTGAAAAAAAAAAAAAACCTATGATCTTTGACTTATATTGAAGAATAAATAATGTTCGATCGATGCTTCCAATTTGTTCCTAACTTCTGATTTAATGTTTATATTGAATATAATTAAATTATTTATATACTTTTAGAATCGTAACCAAAAAAATTATTATTATTTATTATAAAGAATTAATTCATTAAAGTCATAAGGTATGGTTTTAATTTTGTGTCCAAGAATAAACAAAGAGCAATTGATATAAGCTCATGGGGTTGCCAAAAAGCCGTTTTACTTCATAGCGAATGCTAACATTTGTTGACTTACCTAAGTCCTTACCCAAAACTGAACAAATAATTAATTTCATTTAATATGATAATTAATTTCATTTAATATAATAATTAATTTCATTTAATATATATATTTTTAGAGAGATTCGTTCTAATTTAAACACCATTATACAAAAGACAAACTCAACCGTGTTCAAAATTTCTACATTTTCTTTAATAATGTGATTACGACGTTTACCAATAAGATTCCAATTTGTTGGGTAATGGTGCAAGTGGATGATCCTATCATGATTTGATAAAATTTAGACAAAAACGCTCACTTGAAAGATAAATAAATTATTTTATTGAATTATTTAAAAGGTACCTAATTAGTTAAGATTTTAAAAATAAAATAATTTAATCGCTCAATCATTTTCATTTTTTAATTAATAATTAGTTTGTCAATTTTTTTTAATGAAGAGGAATAACGGAGATGAATTTTAACAAGAGAAAGAGACGGGGCCAAAGAGGCTTCAATTTGAAATGAAAAGTGGAATATCTGTTCTTTCGGCCATTTCATCTTTCACCTACATACATTTCTTATACCATCCCATAAATATAAAAAATTTTACTTTGTACGTTTTAATTATACAATCCCAAACTTAAAAATGCTTTTTAGATTGGGAAATTTGACAGTTATTTTTATATTTTGTACTATGCAATTTCAAAGTTTTTTTTTTAAAAAAACATAATTTAAAAGTTATTTTTAATATCCAAATTACATAATATGGATTGCTTACATCATCTTAGTTATCTTTTTCAATACTACTCAATGTTTAGAAAAAAAATTATTATCAATATTGAACTCATTATCAATGATGTCATGGTCTCTCACACTGTTGTATTGTTAGAGGAAGGGTCGTAAATATCAAGTGCATCCTCAACCATCACTCATCATTTTTTTATGAAAAAAGTCACATGAATACAGAATTATACAATTTTAAAACTGTTTTTTTTTTTAAACATGACTTTTAGATACAAAATAAAATATTTTTTTTTATATTTATAAGGATGAAAAAGAAATGTATGAAGTTACATGATAAGATGTCCCTTTTCTTCTTTTGTGGAGAGTACTAATACAAAATAATTTATTAGATACTTAAATTTCAATAAATTTATAATAATTTAACTAATAATTTTATTACGTTAAATAATTTTTATATTAAAACCCTTTATCCTTTGCATTTATCTTTTCTAAGAAAAGCTGTGTTACATTCATCACACAATAATATAAAAAAGTTTAATTAGAATGAATTATCAACATATTTTTTACATTGTCGTATAATTATAAATTGTCACTTGATTAAATATTGTAGATTAAGATAATACATATTTTAAAATGTATATCTCAAATCAGTTCCAATTAAATGTTAATATACTAATTTATATTAAATACATTAAGATGGTGTATTCCATTGATATTTAAAAGATTATTTTTACATTAAAAGTGCTGCATAATTTAAAAAATTTTATAAAAATATCACGACTTGTTAAAAACTTATATGAATAAGATTTTATAATTCAAATTTTAAAAGATTTGAATTTTTTTACGAACTTACAAATTCATATACAATTAAATGAGTATAACTGATTAGACTTCATCCAATTCCAATTGTTTATTTTTTTCATATTTAAATTTTCTTCATTTTTTTTATAATTTTTTATTTTTTGGAGTATCATTTTTTTATTTAAATATACCATTTTGCTCTCTTAATGCTCATTATAAACATCTCCAATCCATCTACCCATAAACAACTCTATTGTTGATATTTTGAGATGGAAAATATATATATTATTATACTACAAAATTTTGCTATAATTATTGTTATTTCCTATGTTGTAAACTGATTCAAAATATCACTTTGATATCATTTTTCACTCTTTTTCTTAGTAATCTCATTTTTAGACCATCTTATCTAAGTATTCTTTTTTACATAATATTATTAAATCATTCACCAAATTCAAAACTAAGTAACATATTTTCCCTGCACAGGATAAAGATTTATATTTTCAAGCCATCAATTTCCTAATGAACTTTTTAAATTAGTTACACACTCCCTTCTTTCTAGGATTAACACCATATCTATACCTAGGTAGTTGAAAGATAAGAATAATAAAGAATAATTAATTAATTTAGAATAGGATCTTAAATTTATCTCTTCACTCAAAAAGCAACTTTAATCTTAAAGAAACTCATCTTGAGATTCAAAACTAGTTTAAAGCTTTACATAATGTCCATATGGACTATCACATTTTTCCTCTTAGGTTGCTCAAAAACAATATAGTGTCATTGGCAAATTTTATCAGATTAATTTTTGCTTTATTTTTCCCTACTTTGCACCTTGAGTACAATTTTTTTCTTTTATTACTTCCCTCACAAACCTTGTTAACAAATGGAAGGGGGAATGAAGCAAGTGAATCATCTTGTGTCAATCCTACAACCATATGAAATTGTTTTGTAAAGGAATCTATTGAATATTACATAAACTAAAATTGATTATAGATATCCTTCTATCCACAATATCCATTTTTGGAAGAATCCTAATCTCTTATACATGTATAACAAAAGATTTCAACTCACTAAGTCATATATTTTCTCATTATCAACTTTGAAGATTACATATCATTTCCTATTTCTTTTAACATCATCAATAATCTCCTTACCACCAAGATACTTGGTAACAACTTTATACACATAGCCTATTAGAGAAATAAGTTTATACTCCCTCAACCCTCTTTGATTATTCACCTTAGGAGTCAATCTAACCAAAAAGTGACTATCCCTTTTTGAAAACTTTCCACTATTATGGAATTCTTCCATAAACCATATGGATTCCCTTCTAATAGGTTTTAAGTGTAATTTTTGTTCAATTGTAAAATATGTAAAAATAGCAATTGTTGTATTTCGACCTATTAAGTTCAATAAAGCTATGAAGGCATGGAGAATTTTGAGTCATTTTGGCAAGCCTTTTTCACACATTTGAATGTTCATATGCAAATGGAACAAACAAGAAACATCTTTAACACATTTTCTAGATCCACCATTTCTAGTGGATATTAATTAAGGGAGAAATAGATGGGATTTAAATTTGAATTTTCCTTTTTTTTTTCATTTATGCACTTGTAAATCCTACTTTTTACTCTCCCATTAGGTTTGTACAAAGTGAATAATCCACCCATCAAAAGGATATCCTCAACTTTCATTTCACATATGAATTCTTTAAACCTTGTTATTTAAGCTTTTCTATATTAGTTTTTATTTTCTCATTTTCTCTCATTGCTTCTCCTAACATAATTGAAGTCCCTCAGGATACACCACAAAGACCATGTACTGCTTTCTTTTCTCTCCCTCAACTCGTGCAACATGCTCACCTTTTGTATATATTGACAAGATGAATAAATTTATTCACCAACACAACATTCCTCCTATTGTCTTTCCAAATTCCTCCAAAGCCAACATATCTCAACTCCATAAGTCTTTTGATAACTTTCTCACTTTTATTTATTATTCAAGTTTGCAAAATTACATAAATCAAAATGTATTTTAGTAAAAATTAGTGTTGATATTAGAGCAGATAATCCAAAATATAAAAAAAACAATATTTGATAATAAGTATTTTTTTGAAAACAATAAACAATTTGTTATTTCTTTCTTATTGGAAATCTCTAATTTTAGCAAGGAACTTGTTATTATAAAATAATAACATTATGATACCAAAATAATATACATTAACAAGAAAATAAATTTAAAAATTAATGTAAAAATGACAAAAATAAATGAGAAAAAACATAAACTCATATGGAAGAAGATGAAAGAATACATATTTAAAGAGTACTACCAAACTTCATTTAAACACTCTATCATTCGTGAACAATTAATTCTGGTGCTGGTGCGTATCTATATTTTCTTATTTTATTTGTCTTTTTAATATAAATAGAAAAGTCCCACATCGGCAAAATTGTTCCGTGAAATAGGGTTTATACACATAAATAAAAAGTGAACCAAATTTATTAAATTTCTAACAGTAAAGTGCATGATTTTGAATATGAGATACATTCTTTTTAATCTCTAAAAATCTCTATTGAATATTACCTCATTTTGTTATCTTTAAAAAATTCTGGTAATCTTAATTAACTATCATACAAATTATTGTTAATATTTAAAAATCTTAATTTAATATATGAATAGAAGGCATAACAATTAATGAAACGTGATTCATAAGGCGGGTTTCCATCTATTCTTGAAGGTCGTTTTCATTGAAAATTTTTCTTGAAGTCGTTTTCATTGAAAATTTTTCATCCAATTGATTTTTTTAATAACAAACTTTAAACGTAGGTACAACTGTAGTGAAAAATTTTAAATATATATACTATTAAATATTCGTTCTTCAGAAGTTATGTCCAATCAAGTTTACACTGTATATATGTATGTATTACGTAGTTGTATAAGATTATTTTGAATTAACCTTGTATATACTTATTTTTTTATTCCAGTTATTTTGAATCTTGAAAAACATTTATAAAATATTTAAATGAACTTATAAGGAAGATATATTTTGAACTTAATATTTTAAACACTTCACGAATTTCACATAACAGCTAAAGACTAAGACCTTTAAATTAAGTTAACCTAGAACTCTTCAAGTCACTATAATCTCTGTAAGAACAATATTGAATTTATAAATCTTCTTTTTTATATATTTTTATTTTTACTCAATTTGAGATTAGACCAAAACTTAGATAGTGTAGAGCACTTTGTATATACTTGTACAGCTATACGCCGACGTATGCATTGAGTATACGTTATTTTTATACGTTGTTTTGTCTGCATTATATTTTTGTCCGCATCTGATGTTGGAAAACAAAGCTCAAACATGCAAACTTTCTTTCGTTCAACATTGGCTTTGTGGTGGAGCGTTGCAGAAGAAGAAACATTGATGTCAAACGCAGAACAAGCTCGTAGTTTATTTGGAATTTCTCTGTCTCAGAGACCCAAATGGCAACAATTCTTCATTTGCTCTTCTGGCTTCTTCTTTGGATACCTTGTTAACGGCATATGTGAGGTACTATAATATCATACACATACTTTGCTAATATATATGTGTGGTTTGAAACTGCAAAACCAGAATAAGCCATGCTCTTTCGTATTTTCTTGCTGCATACATCTTTTTCCTTTGTTTTTTCATAACAAGGTAACTAACTCAGCTAGGAGATTACTTATGTTTTTGCTCCAATAATTTTCTGTCTTTTGTTGCTTTTGGAATTTTCATTGGAAATTTCGGCTTCAATTGGACACTTTCTGTTAGTAACACCAGTCAATCATCCAGATAAATATGTAATTCTTTTCCTTTTTTGTTTGATGTCTATGAATAATTGCAATTTTCAGTATTTGCTATTGATTCTCCCTCTTATGCCTGAGCTGCAGGAATATGTGTATAACAGGCTTCATTTTAGGTAAATTTCATGACCTTGGTGCTTTTTTTATTGAGTAGTGTATGTCTTTTCTTTATGATGAAATAGTTGATGGTTGACTTGGTTTGTTTCAGCTATGGTTGGTACTTCACATTTATTCAAGGATTTGTTTACTTGTTTCTGATTTATCTGTACGGCTTCACAAGCAAGCAAATGGTGAACCCATGGAAAACTTATGTCAAGCTTTCTGCTGTGCTTATGGGGTCTCATGGCCTAACAAAGGGATCTTTGGCTTTTCTGAACTACCCTGCACAAATCATGTTCAAATCCACAAAGGCAAGTCACAAAAAGGCACAAAAAGTCCCTTGAACTGTGTCAATTTAGAATATTTGAACGTAATGAGAATCAACTTTGTTACTTCAGGTTCTTCCAGTGATGATCATGGGTTCCTTCATACCAGGTCTAAGAAGGAAATATCCAGTTCATGAATATGTATCTGCTGTTCTTCTGGTGATTGGCTTGATCATGTTCACACTGGCAGATGCACAAACATCACCCAATTTCAGTGTCATTGGTGTTCTCATGATATCTGGTGCTTTGATCATGGACTCCTTCTTGGGAAATCTGCAAGAAGCAATCTTTACCTTAAACCCTCAGACCACACAGGTGATTTAATTTCTGTGATATTTCACACACTAATGCCATCCATTTGTGACTATTTGGTTGCATAGTATTAGCATAATAGATGATTTTCTTGTTCCTTTTTAACTCTCAGATGGAGATGCTTTTCTGCTCTACTCTGGTGGGTTTGCCTTTGTTAATCCCTCCCATGCTTTTTACAGGAGAGTTATTCCAAGCATGGACTTCATGTTCACAGGTTCATTTGAGAATTGGAATAACTTGCTCCTTTTTTCCATCCTTGACTTTTGCATGTTTTTCTTCATAAAGTCACTTTATCATTTTCTTGCAGCATCTGTATGTGTATGGAGTGTTAGTGTTTGAAGCAATGGCCACATTTATTGGCCAAGTTTCTGTGCTGTCACTCATTGCCCTTTTTGGAGCTGCCACTACAGCCATGGTAAATTAGTCTCACAAGTTTTCCTAGTTTCATTATGTTTGTTTGGACTTAGGCCATTATATGACTCTAACATTAATTACTCTCTTATGTCACCATAACTTGATAAAACATAAGAAAAGCACCATAGTGTTTTGATTAAATATTATAAAATGATCAGTGTTGGAACTGAAATTTGATTTGGACTAAGATAAGAAAAGCACCATATTGTTTTGATTGACTATTAAAACCCTTTATGTGCTCCTAACTGAGTTTGTTTCTTCTTTGAATTTTGTCACAGATAACAACTGCTAGAAAGGCAGTGACATTGCTGCTATCATACCTCATATTTACCAAACCAATGACAGAACAACATGCAACTGGACTTCTACTCATAGCTATGGGGATTTCATTGAAGATATTTCTTGATGACAAATCTAACAAAAAGACCTCAAATTCTTCTCCTAACATTCCAAAACCTCCTGAGCACAAAGAACTTACTGCACAATTAGATTATGCAGGAGAAGATGAAGAAAGGAGACCATTTGTCTAACACTTTCAGATACAATTCAATCATGAAGTGCATAAAAATATAACTTGATGTCAGGTTAGAACACTCTTTACAATAAGCTATATATAGTTGTATGAAGTCATTGTATACCTCATTGCTAAATATTGGAACAAAAGTTACATTGTTTTTATAATCAAACATTTTACCTTAAGTTCATTTAGATAATAAGTCTATCTATATATATACAGTTTGTTCCAAAATAATTCAAGAAGAATATGATTTAGTGACATGAACTTTTATTTTAAGGTCAAATATGGTAGTTCTCTTTTAATTCTTAAAAACTTTTCGTAGATTTTTTGTTTGTGTAAAATTAAATATGTCAAAGTGAGTATTGTAAGTAAAATAATAAGTATCACTTCTAAGATTATATATAAAACTATATATTATATGTTAAATTTGAAATAATAATAAATTAAATTTATATTATGAATATTAAGAATAATAATAGTTTCGCATGAGAAATTATTGAAATTATGAAAATACATTTTCTTTAAGTAATGAATCATACGAAAATGGAATTATTATCTTTAATTATTATCATCTTACACTTGTTTTATAGTTTAAAATGTTAAATGTGGAGGAGGTACTAATAAAAAAAATAATGATAACTATATAATTTTGATGTAATAAATATAAAAAATTAATTTCATTTGTGGAACTACCATAATACTTAAAATACAAACTTCTCAATAATCAAATAGTATAATTTGTCATGGGTTAGAAGGCTCCAAAAGTAATATTAGTATTTGAATAGAAGTGTTTAGTAAACATCTATTTAAATAATATTACCTTATATAATTAGAAATATCAAAATTTACATTCTCACAACCTTATAATACTGACTTAGTATGTAATGGAATTGAATTAAATTATAAATAAACCTACTATATTACGACCTAAAGCATATTGTAAATCTTTAAAATACAACATTTGAATATATCAATTCATATAAATTATATTCTAACGGATTATTTTTAAAGATGTGTCGTTCATTCCCTCACTCACGCATCATGTCATCATATTCTTATCTATTCTTTTCACACTTTATCTTACATTTATTCTTCTTTATATTTTTTTTTCTCTCACTCTTTAACACATTTTTTTCTTGTTCCTCGTATCATCATTGTTCTAATATCTCAGACCATAAAGAAATCATGAAAATCTTCCTAAAAGAAAAGAGCCAAGAGTCAAGAATATAAAAATGAAGAAGATTGTCCATGCACTAATTATGCCGCTCAGAAAAGAAGAAGAAAAAAAAGGCAACGTCAAAGAAAGTAAAAAAATAAATTTAGAAAGTTAAAACATAAGACAACGATTCTAAATACAAGATAATAATTTTAAATATACCTATTATAGTAATTAAAAAGTTTAATTTTATTGTAAAAGTGTTATCACCTCTTCTTTCAATTATAATCCCCAGTAACTATTATAGAAAGACATTGTTATTTTAATAAAAGGAGGTTGATTTGAAATAAAATTTAAACAGTATTATTCTATTAAATAAATATAGATTTCAAATTTACATTATAAGAAAAAATTAAATTACTGACGAAATTTTATCAATGAAATTTTATTTGTTAGTAATATGTAATTATTTGTCGCTAAATTTATTGATAAATTTATCAACGAATTTATTTTAAATCCGTCGATAATTATCGACGGACTCAATAATCTGTAGGTAATTATCGACAGACTCAGAAATCTGTCAGAAATTATCGACGGACTCAGAAATCTGTCGATAATTACTGACAGACTCAGAAATCCATCGGTAAATTTATATACAATTAATTTACCGACATATTTTAGATGTTTTCGATAGATTTGTCTATTCAATAATTTTTAATTTTTTTTTGTGATGTTAATTTATTTAATTTGATTGAATATATAAAATATTAAATCATATTTTTCTATTTTTTTTCAGTATGTTTAAATTTTATTGTATCTAAACATATAATTTCACTAACTAAATATATTCGATAACCTATTCTCTCGAATCAACCATTGTTGTTGCTAGTGGTGTTGTTAAACAAAGTAAACCTATTTATTGTTAAACAAAGTGATTGCTTCTTAATTTAGATATGTAAGTTGTCTTTCTTACTTAATTAACAAAGAAAAAGGTAGACTCAATGTTAGGTAGCGTTTTCATTATCATAACTTGAGATCTCACATTTGAATATTGATCATTCAAGTCTATAAGAAAAAATCGTATCACATATCCTTTACGGTGATATTCACGAATCACTCCCAATCCATAGTTACAAGTGTTGCATTATGCACGGTAACTTTATGTAGCTCTCAAATTCCTCCCAAATAGACTTCAACTTTATGAAATATGCAGTTATAGATAAATCACCTTGTTTAATGGCATACAATTCTTCTTACAAAACGATGCTTCAAAATACATCATCTTTGTGATACCAATGTTTTAAGACTTTTCATAGTGGGTAGCAACCATCGAACCAAATTACAATATTGTGATTTTTGAACAAATATAATGATTGATCTAAGATAACATAAACTTGTTGCAGTAATCCCAAGCCGCATACAAAGGATTAGTGATTTCTAAACAAATATAATGATTGATCTAAGATAACACGAACGTGTTGCAGTGATCGCAAGCCGCATACAAAGGATCAGTGGCTTCTGGTTTCAAGATCTTCATGGCACATTCTCATGCATGAAAATTTGTTGGTGTTAGTACAAATGAAATTGGATTCACCGCAAAACTCTTATTGGGATGAATAAAAAATGGATTCTCCATTGAGTCTCGATGTTGTTGTAATTGACTCATGCTTGCAAGTAGGGTCTACAACTGTTGTAGTTCAATGTAAATGGTTGATTCATCAACGACTCTTCTAAATGGCTCTTCTCGATTATCCATCATTGTTATCTCTGATATTGTTGATTACTTTTCTCACAATATGATTTTCAGAGTTGCAGCCAGAGAAAGATCAACCTGATACCATGATAAAACAATAATTATAACACTATGAGAAATGGAAAACAAAAAACACTTCATCTTACACTCAAGGAATTAAATAGATCCATTCTATAATAAAATGAATATTATGAATCAACTCAATTAAAATTAATGGCTTATAGTTTTAACATACATAAAACTTTTTGTAATAGACTAACAATTTAAATTGAATAACTACCCATTTAAACTGAATAACTAACAGTTTAAAATGAATAACATGATTTACTAATTTGGTGTTATGGCAGAACAACTAATTTAATTACACCAATAAAAAAAATTAATTCAGTTATACCAAGACTTTCTTTATTATCGGAAACTAATTCAGCTATGCACATTGTTACTGTAAAAGATCCTAAACTTTCATTAATCTTTTTTATATAATAATTTATATTATGTAATAGAAATTTTGAAAAAAAGAGAGAAGAAAGTTAACAATGAGACTTTCTTGCTTTTTCATGCTATTTTTCCTACTAATGATCTTATTCTCACTAGTACAAAAAATTCATTCTACGTCACGATAATACGTTGGTTAAAATGAAACCGATGTAAACAAAAATGCGGTGACATTTTTGTAAATATTTGAAGATATATTACGTCGGTTAACTCAAACCCGACGTAATACACCATATTCTACGTCAGTTGCCACTCATAACCGACGTAGAAAATACTGAAAAAAGTAAAAATTCAAAATTTGAAAACCTTGTAATGGCGCTGAGGATACTACGTCAGTTGGGAGGTGTTAACTGACGTAGTAGTATGTAGCCCATATTACGTCGGTTGGGACTTTCCAACTGATGTAATATCCTCCTCTTGGCGCGCGAGTGAATTTTGAAGAAAAATTAGTAACATTTGGTCAGATACTACGTTGGTTGGGAGCTCTCAACCGACGTAGTATGTCCTTCGAGTTAAAATTAGGAATTTCAAGAGAGATATTAACTCTTGGGTATCATTTTTCTCTTACGTTTTCTTCTCCTTCACATTCTCCTTCACCTCCACCTTCTCCTTCACCTTCTCCTTCACCTTCTCCTTCACCTTCACCTTCACCTTTACCTTCTCCTTCACCTTCTCCTTCACCTTCACCTTCTCCTTCACCTTCTCCTTCACCTTCACCTTCTCTTTCTTCTTCTCCTTCACCTTCACTTTCTCATTCACATTCTCCTCACCTTCACCTTCTCTTACACCTTCACCTTCTCCTTCACCTTCTCCTTCACCTACTCCTTCACATGTACCTTCTCCTTCACCTTCACCTTCTCCTTCTCCTTCACCTTCACTTTCTCCTTCACCTCCGCCTCAGTCTCACTGCCTCCTCCTGAGCCTTGCTGCTTCCCTCCTCAGCCTCGCTGCCTTTTTCTCTCAGTCTTCGCATGATGTCGCTTTTATTCTCACTAGTTTTCATTTGTATTTTGTGTTGTGTCGCTTTCTCTTCTCACTGGTTTTCACTTGCATCTTTGTTGTTCATTTGTTTTGCTAGGGTTCGTTTGGCTCCATTTTTAACTTCTTCCACGTTTGTTTGGTGTGTGCAAGCTTCGTGGTTGTCTTGGTTGAATGTTTGGTTCAACATCCCCCTTGTCTCTCCTTTTTGCAAGAGGTTAGCAATTTTGTAAAATTTTTTAAAAATAGTTCGAAATTTATTTTTTACCCAATTTTTTTATCAACATCTTGATTTAGTATGCATGATGTTATTTCAACTATATTTAATGTATTAATTGGTGTTTGACTACAAAACTTATAATAATAATAATAACAATAATAATAATATTATTATAATATTGGAAAGTAGTAATAAATTTGATTCTCTAAATTTGTTGTTAAAGCAAACAAAATGTCTTTATTGTGAAACTTTTCTAGGATTTTTATGATTAGTGAATTAAAATACACTATTACAATTACATGGACATTTTAAAAATTAGATTAGAAAGAGATCTTTTATTAATGAGAAAATAGCAAGTATTTGTGACTGGTTTAACTCTGAATGAAATTGAAGGAATTAAAAACACTTAAAATAAAATAAAAAATCAGAACATTGTTCATAATTCATTTGTCTACATATGGTTACTCAGTTATTGACCCAACTGCTCACTAGTTACTATGTTTAAAAAGTATACTTTGTTTAAAAAGTATGAATTTAAACAAATTGTAAACTCTTATAATTTATTTTTATAGTTTAAATTGAATTTATGAACTTTAACCTTAGTTTACTAATTAATAGCAACATTATTATTGTAATAATTTTAACAACAAATTTATAGTTTTCCTTAAAAAAACAAATTTACGGTATATAAGAATTTGTAGTTAACTCACAGTTAATATATAAACAGTTTATTTTTGTTTTATCCGTTTCTTAAAAGAAAATTTTAGAAAATAAAGTATATATTATTTCTGCAAAATAAACTAAAGCAGTTACTCACAAATCTACTCACCCCGGGTAAATAATGTTGTACGAACCAAGTTTTATTTTTATTAGTTTAAAAGAAATGGTTTTTAAAATTTAAATGTTAAAATTTTAAGGGCTGTTTTAAAAATATAAATTAAAATTTTAACTACTTTTAGTTATTTACTTTGAAATTAATCATTTATCTAAAATCATATTTGTAAACCTTTTTTTACAATTTTTTCTAATTTATGTTATTTCTCATCTATTTCTTGGAACATATACCTCGTCAGCTAGAAAATCAGTATATCTTATTAGTTTTCAACGTATAATTTATGGTTCGAGTGTTTTAGAGCTGATTAAACTTCTTATCAATGTTAATTAGGTGGAATTTTCTTTAATTTTGAGGTTTTGGACATTTTCAATTATCTTTTTTACCTTGTAGTTGTTGATGGTCACCAAACATGTGACTATTAAGTAAAAGCAGTTCAACTCATATTATTAAATTGTTTTGGGAATATTTCCTATAAATTTAAAATTGGTTGTTTACATTCATTGGAATGAGTAAAATTTGTGATTGGATGTGAATTCAAGTTTAATGTGTCGTATTGTTTTGATTTGATTTAAGTATTTTCAACACATTTATTAATTTTTATTAATTTGTAGATAAAATACTAATTATAACAAAATTGGGTTATACTCAAGTTATAAAAGTTGTTAGAATGAATAAAAGTGAAGAATTGAAAAATATTTTGATGAAATTTGTTATTTTTGTTATATATTTCTTAAACATCGGTTTGATCACTCCAGTCATCCTCTAGTGATATCATATATAAGGTAAGTGTGCATTATTCAAGTAATAACGAAAATTTTGTTGCTTAAATACCAAACTCACAACTCAAGTATTATTTTATTGTTTTTTTTTTAAATTCATTATTTGAAATTAAGTTATCTATGGTTGGTTTATTTAAGTTAAACACTTATTTACTACATTATATACAATTGCAATATAAGTTTATTTAAGAATATTAGTGTGGGGAATCATAAAGTTTGATTAATAAATAATGCATAAATATAATGCATATTAAGTGAAACATGTTATATTGTTTTAAGTAATAACCAGAGTAGTATTATTAAGTTGAAGAGATGTTACATAGGTAGTAATAAAGAGATACTATTAAGTTAATATTAGGGGATTTCATAAGATTTCAAGTTATATTACCTTGATGACTTGAAATTTAAATGGTCTAAGTTAGTAAATACTAAAGAGATCTAGAGAAGATAATTTTGTTGTAGGAACCAATGTGATAAAATTTTTTGTTCAACATTTATTAATCTTGAAGTTCCTTATCCTTTGTTTTTTTTTTTTAAAGATTTAAATACTCCTATTGTATTTTATATTAATATATTCTTTTTACCGATCAAAAAATAAAAATATGTAATAAAAGTCGACATAAAATTTTTACATCAAATTTTAAAGATTCACTAATACTTAATATGTAAAATATTATCATATAATTGGACGTTATTATATGAGATTTATATTAAAGAATATATATTCTTAAGTTAAACAAGTTAGTCTCTTATGTTCAAATTTAATACAATTAATCTTTAATAAATTAGATGTGATTATTTATTTATTAATTGAATAGTTAGGTAATTACGTTATGTTTTTGTTTTATCATCTAGTTTTGATACATGAAGAAATAATTCTATAAAAACACATGTTGGAAACGTGTAAAGTTTAATATATGCCTCTTTAATCTTTTTTATTTCGTTTGTATATATTTAGATTTGTATGATAAGCAAATAGTAGTATATACCGGTGAGCTTTACTTAACTTCAAATCAAAATTTTGCTTAATTTATCAAATGATGCAATACTTTTATCCAAACACGGTTTTTTTTCCGTTTACTGGATGATAAACTAATATTATTCACAATGACTAGCTGATTGAAACTCTTCTGAATAAACAAAAATTAAATATAAGTTTCTACATTAAAATCATATAATTAATATCTAATTATTATATAACCCATTGCATTAACGATAAAGATCACTCCTAAAATATATTACCAAACTAAATTATCTAACAACTGTGCATGAATCTCATGTGGTCTAGGGCATGATTCCTAGGTCATTTTTAGACGTTTCCGTAGATGCTACATCGCCCTATATCATGAACAAATTTGGCGACACCTACGACAATTCCGTTGGTTTTGCAAACTTCAAGTTCAAAAAACCACATGAAAAGAAATTCATAAAAACAAAACGGACTTATAAGGGTAGTTTGGCTCCAAAAAAGAGTGATTGAATCACGTAACACCACTTTCCTCATTTTCCTCAACCTCGTTCTTTATTCTAAATAACTGCTACATAACCCTCTCCCTTATAATTTTCAAACACACATATTTTTTCTTTCTCTCTGAGTCATGGCTTCAGACCCCAGAAAGGGACTGTTCTTGAGTTCAAAGGCCATGGCCGATGCAGCTTCATGGTACTGTGCCTTTGTTCTTGCTGCCCTTTTGCTCCTAAGCATGTTCAGAGACAGCTCCATGCTTCCAACGCGTGACAACTTGGTAGACCACAACCAACTCTTGTCCCGGCCATGCGAGGAAATCTATGTTGTTGGAGAAGGTGAGACACTTCACACCATCAGTGACAAGTGTGGTGACCCTTTTATCGTTGAGAACAACCCTCACATCCATGACCCTGATGATGTCTTCCCTGGCCTCGTTATCAAGATTACACCCTCACATCATACCTAGAAGTTAGGGTTAGGGGTTTTATATAATGAAGAATCGATTATGTTAGAGGAATATAATAGCCTTTCTTGTCACCAGTTTTTTTCTTTCTTTTTTTTACTTTATTTCTTTCTTCATTCTTGTATATATTACATCTTCTCAAAATCAATATAGTGATTCTTGTATATAACTTCTCAAAATCAACATCAATGAAAAGCTTTTATCATTTTTTTTTTCCATTTTATAGTTCATAGTCTTATCTAGAATATCCTTTGTGGAGGGTACTGCTTATGGTCTATAACAAAAAAAAAAAAAAATAGTGTTGTAGATTCAGTTTTTCACACTTAGGTCTTGGCTATAATTAGAATATACTTAATATTGTGTTAATTAGATGATTTTTTTTAAGTGAAAGAGTTATATATTATGAAGCTTTCAATGGATTAATTCTTCAATTAATGTTAGAATTTCGTTTATGGATTGTTGAAAAAGGTGAAGAACAAGATTCCAAAGCTTTCATTGTGGATGTTGATGAATTATTCTCATAGCCACATTGGGCTTGGAAGTTTTGAATAAATTTAATATTTTTGCTGGTTTTCATTTTGTTTTATATGCAATCGATTGAGCTTGTAGATGAAGGCAACATTGTCACAAGCCATGTATCTTGTTGAGTCTATATATTTGGTCTACGAATGGCGAGAGAGATAATCACTAAACGAATGTTAATGATACATTCTTTATTATGTTTTAATGTACCTTTTTCATTATAAATTGTTGAAAATTTTATTATTATAAAGTATGAAGTACGAGTGGCATTTATTAGTTTAAAAGCGGAACTAACGCCATTTGGTGTGTTTTAATAATTTTCAGGCATAAACTTGTATTAACCATGGTGTTAATATTTTGTTACTAAGAAACAAGAACAAGAAAGAGAATGTTGCAAAATTCGTTAATATATCTTGGTACAAGGATGATTTTAGAAGTTTGCTATTTATTGATTATTTAAAACTTAAATAAAGAACAAACAAACTCACGAAGTTAAGAGAAATCACTAAAAGAGTATTCTATATGCCTCTACGCAATTTCTTTTCACAAAAAAAGATTACTTATCTCGATTTTTATTAATAATGTTGATGAAGACTCATTTTCACAAGTTTGGGACCAAAAGATGGAAACCTCCATTGATAGGCACGAGTTTAGAGAGGTTGATACGTTTATGTGGGTTTTTGTTTTACATAAAGACGAATTTGGGTTCCCTATGAAACACGACCTACGTATCTTATCATGTTAACCCTAACTTTTATAGCTGGTTATGTTCTCCTTCACTCTTTGCTTCATTTTGAAGTTATTTTAGGTTAATTATATTTAGAGTGTTCATATTTACACCAAGGTTAGGTGTATAATTGGAATATTAAAACAAAATAAATCAGACATACAAGCTTGTTGTTTTTAATTGATTTGGACTTCAAAAGATGGAAACCTCATGTGTGTGATAAACGAGTTATTTTATTTTATTTTATTTATAGGAATTGAATCATAGCTGCTCCTTTTTGCTAGTGAAGCACTCCATCACTCCTTAGATGAATATAAATTGTTTATGCTGATAGAAAAACTAATTATTTATATCTTCAAATTGTTTTTGATCATATCCAACTTACGAAATGTGTTTTTGATAACCATAGTTATTAGACGTTAGTAAGACATCATTAGAGTTATTGTACTCAATTTTGTCAAAAAATAAAATAAAATTAACAAGTTAAAAAAATACTCAAAATATTATAATTTTAATTTATATTAGAGAAATGACTAAAAATTAGGTTAATTTATAATATAAATAAAAAAAATTTACTACCATTAAATTTTAATACTAGAATCTATCCTAATAAAATTTATAGGAAAAAAAAGGATTAAACAAATTTACTGTTAGATATACATTGAATTTATATTTGATCTCTCATAAGTTATAATGTTAAATTTAACTTTTAAAAAGATGTACGAAAAGAAAAAAATGAATATATATATTGTTATTTTAAATTAAAAAAGGGATAAGTGCTAATATATTTTTGAAATTAAAGTTTACAAAATAGACTTGTAAAAGATGAAAATGCATTCTGAATTTTTAAATAAGTTTAATGATAATGTATTTTTATTGTAAAAGTTTTTACCGCACCAGCCAATAAAAAAACTCAAAAAAATAAATATAGAACTTAATATATATATATATATATATAAAGTTAGTTCCATTTGGTGAAAAGATATCACCGCCAATTTGAAAAGTGTAAATTTTACGATTTCTATAAAAATGAATAAGTTGCATTTGGATGTATAACGTCAACATAAAGAAATTATGTTTTTAAAACGTTTGTGGTTTGAGTCAGATCATCTACTTTGAAATCATACTTCAAAACAAGTTTTGCATTGTATTTTATTTTTTTAATTTTTTTTAACAAAATCTTTCATAAAAATATTATTTTAATATTTTTATAAAAATAATGCTTAAAATATGAGTCCCCAATATTGTTTTTATAAGTTATGGGTTTCATTTTTTTAGAAATCGTGCTATGACATAGCAATATATTTATTTGATAACTGATAAATAATTTCAGTAATCATAAATATTTGTATGCGAACTGTGCCATCTCATCGCATTCCTTATAAAAAATATTAAAGTCAGACATGCTTTTATACACAATTTTGCTAAAAGTAATTTAAAAAAATAAAAAGTAATAAAAAATATAGTTTGAAAACGACTTTAAAATAAATTATCTGATTTAAATCAAAATTGTGTTTACAGGCATGATTTTTTTTTTTCATTTTAAAGTGATGTACCTAAACACTAAACACTGTTTACTCATTTCCGCATAAATTATAAAATTTACACATTTTAGTAAATTCAAAACAAAATTGTATTCTTTTCGTAAGTTAGCTGTGATATCATGGTATACAAAGCTAGTCAACCATTCGTGCCAAATTTTCTCTATTTGTAAAAAGTTAATTTAATTAAAATTAAATATAGTTTATAAAAATATTATTTAATATAGACAAATTTTAATTAACAAAAAAATTTATGTATTATAATATAATACTGTATCATTAAATTGCCATTTAATATAGTGCAAATAATAAAAAAAAATTAAACGTGGTTGTAATATAATAATTGTAAAAACCATTTTATTCTGATTAAGAGATATTTTCTTTAAGTTAAATGGAAAATAAATTTATCTTTTCCAATGTTTATAAATGGATTCAAAATTAATTCTTCACTTATTATAAAAATTCCATCTATAGACTTCTAAATATTATACATTCTATAATATTTAACATCATATCGTTAAATGTCTTTTTTATGATTAAGTTCTACTTCTATTTATGTACTGAAAAATAGATTAAGATGAACAGAGGAGAAATTTGGAGATTTCTTCTTTTGAGTTAGAAACTTTTTAGGTGTTGTAGTTGCATTTTGTTGTAAAACAAGTTATCTCCCAATAAGAAAGTTAATTGAATGTAAAGATACTGAGTTGTTGATAGTAATGGGCTTCATATATTAAAGATAACTTACTTTTGTAACGTGGATAATTGTAGATATTGTTTTTAAAGTAGTTAGAAAGTAGTATATTTGGGTATAATATACTTAGTTTGAGAATGAGTGATTGTTTGATGATATTATGTGTATAAAGCATATGGAAATGCATTAGAAACTATGTAGAATATATAAAATTGAATTTAGGAGCTTTTGATTCGGTAGAATTTTTTATTCTGCCTAATGCCTAATCCACGTAATGAAGGATAATTCACTTTAAGAATCTCATCCAAAAGTAAAAAAGTTGTTGTTAAATGAATTTTTCTTAATAAAATTAATGAATTTGCTTAATGGATAAGAGTTCAATGAACTAATTTATAATTTAAATCTCTCCAGCAATTATACTTTATTTCATAAATGTTCTATATTTTAGAATGGTATGTTCTATTTAAGGTATATGTTTTATAGATTTTTTGAGAAGTTTATGTATGAATGAAATTAATATATGCATAAGATATTATGAATATATATATATATATATATATATAAAATATATTATATATATATATATATATATATATATATATATATATATATATATATATATATATATATATTGTGTTGATACTGGATGGTATTATAGGTTATTTATAATTGTGGTATTAAGTATATAAACTTATTAAGAAAATTATATATAAATAGCTTAGATTAATATATTAGATAGTGAGAAGTCAAAAAAGATTTTCCATTATAACCTTTTATATATATACAAGTAATCATTCTAACATATTGTTTTTTTTTTTTACTATGGGTGTTTTTAATGGGCAGATGTTATTTTCTAGTGGAAGATGCATGATATATATATTTTATAAAGTCTTTCGTGGTGGATAAATATGTATGTTTATGTTGAGTTTTCTTAATTAGAAATACTTGAAAATGTGAAGAATGATGTAAAACATGTATTTTATATCTCATTATATATGTTTTATTTTCTTAGTTTACCATTGTATTTATTGTGTTAGTTTATGAGATTGTAATTAACATGAGTTGATGATTTTATAGGTAAAGACAGGACTACCATGTTAAATTAGGGGTTTATTCCTTTTATCTTTTATGTTTTTGGAATTTTGTACAAATATTATATATATATATAATCTTGTTTATAGTTTAAATTTTTTGAGTTGTTACAATTTTGCTATCAAGTTATCATTTAATATTTTGTTATCAAATTACCATGTAAAATATAAACAAAATTTACTTTCAAATTATAATCTAATAATGGAAGTCATATTCTATGCATTTAATAGCTTTTCGTCTTCTCATTTTAATTTGATATTTTTTATAATTAGTTTAGATTCAATAAATTCGAGTTAAATATATTAAAATTAATATTAAAACTTTAGATGTTATATTATCATATTACTATTTAATACAAACATGTTGTAATAAAAAAAAAGTTAAATGTCATTATAATATAATATTCTACTACTATTTAATATAACAAATTAATAAAAAAGATATTAATCTAAACAATTGCTGTGATAAAAATTGAAATAATAATTGAAAACATGTATAAAGTGGTGAATAATGTGTTTGCTACTAGACATCACCATTGAGTCTTAATGGTGCAACTAATGTTAAAATAGTTAAAACAAATATCTTATTTTATGTATTCATATTAAATATCATTAATATTAACATCTTATCTAATTTATATTTATAAGTAAATTTAAGAGAATAAATTAGAAAAGTTTATTATAATTCAAATCGTGTATCTACATATAGTTACACTAGGTAAGAACTCCTCCCTCAATTTTTTACCACATGATATCTTAGTGTATGTGATTTAGATTATTTGTAATGTAAAAGGATCTCTATTACAATATAGGCATCAATACTTAATACACAAATCAAATAATAGTTCATATACCATTATGGATATGTGATCGCAAATTCATATAAATTCTATCAATCTCAATAAGCATCATCATATAATATAATTTAAACAAAAGTATGAAATCAATTATTTCATATTTTTAAAATTTTTTAGCTAGAGGGAGAATATTTTAGTTGAGCAAGAATGATTTTTGGCAGAGAGGAAATTTTCAGTGTTGTTTTTTCTTGAGTAAAAATTTCTTCACTCAAGCGAAAATAGGTTTGAAAGAAACATTGAGTTATAGGGTTATTTTTCTTTGAGAGAGAAATTGGTTCGCTGGAGCGAAAGTATCATATTATCAACCTCATAAGCAGATCAAAACTATTTTTAAAATTTTACCCAAAATAAGTTTAACAAATACAAGTTTAAAATGTAGTAACCCAACACAAAATTGATATTATACACAACAAATTTCATTCATTCAAACTACACAAATCTCATTTCAAAATCAAACATTAAAACACGTTCAACAACACATAACCCTATATAAAACTTAAAATATTGTGACCATGTCACCTTCACATCCAAATCATTTATCATAAGGTTTATAAAAAAAAAACATAAATAGCTTCCCTTACCTGAATTTTTTATTCTAAGGAAAATTCTAGCTCAAGTAAGAGAATCCTTCAAAATATAGAGACCTAGAACAAAGTATCCAAACATAGCCAAATTCCAGTATACGATTAACCAGTTCTCAACTTACCCCACCAAGATTGATGACAAAATATTTAAGAAAAGAATAAGACAAAGATTTTATAGAGTAAATAGAAACTTACTCTGTTTGAAAATGATCAGGTAGAAACGATAGCTAACTACTCAGTTAATGTGTGACATGATTCGATTTTGAAATAGTTAAGATATAGAGGGAGAAAAGTTAGAGAGAAGGGGAAGAGAATACAAGAATAAGAGATGTGTGAGTGTGTGTGTGTGTTTGCAAGAGGGAGGTTACGTTATCCCTAACTAGAAAAGTTTTTGTCCTTGAAAATTAGCTTACCAAGAAAAAGATTAGGATATGATGCTTGTATCTTCTCTTCCATTTCCTAACCGAATATGAGATCCCACAAAACTTTGAGCATGTTGATATTTCTACCACAAAGTTGTTTTGAGAATCTAAAAGTCTTTCAAAAGATAAAATTTCTTTTATTTGTACTGAATTAGACTGTAGAATATGACCAGGATCATGTACATATGTCCTTGTCAAATTGCTTAAGAAGATGTTGATGTGACTAAACTTAATGATCTGTAACTTTGCTATATTCTAACATGAATAGAGACATCACACACCAGCCTCTTCGTAAGCAAATATCAAATAAAGCTCGTGTTATTTGATCCAAGTTTGCACTAAGATATACAACATCAAATACAAAGAAATGGAATTCATAGAACCTTGAGATATGTACAACTGAATCAAAATGGATATTTGTCCATGTTTATTGAAAGGACCACCCGTAGTTTCTAATGGACATGATGTGTGTGTCAACATCTCTAACTCGTTTTGTTCTTCTTATCGAAAAATAATATTCTCATATACAAAAGAATGTGTAATCATGTTAATCACCTCATTGTCATTCATGTAACGTCTTAACATTTCATTGTATGTTCCAACACTGGAATAAAGATTGTAAAAGTGGCTTACAATGTCAAAAAAATCGGTATAATAAAAATTGTCACTTTTCTTATTGAAACACATCATTTTTGTACACACAACATCAATTAATAGAGACCTTTGCTTAGAACTAATAACATAATCTGCCACTACCTTATTTCACCCAATACCAAGGATTCATCCTCATCCTTATGAAAAGATAAGTATAGCCCAACCAAACACATACTTCTTTAACATTAGTTATAGTACCCAATGCCACCTCTTCACCACTTTTGTCAAACTGAGGTCTCCCAAATCGCCCAAATATCTACATATCAAACATGTTATTCATTTCCATGGAAAGGTCTTTAACTTTATTTGTATCTATTAGGCTTAAATATTTTTCAATTCAAATCCACCAATTGCTTCTCTTTCACTTTTTTTTAGAAATTCATTAGGTATAACAAACATATTATAACTAATATAAGTTGAAGATACATAAATCTCCAAATTTAGCCTCCTAAAATCCTTAATCAACTCCAGCTCTTTAATCATATATGTTTGACACTTGTATCTTCTTGCAATTTTAAACATTTGCCATAACATTTCCTTTCCTAGAATGATACCTCACCTAAAATCATAATCCTTCAAACTCTATTTATCTTCTCTTCATTGCTTGGTCTACTATTATTTAAATTGCATCATATAGTCTCACTAGTTATGGAAAAGAAAACTAAATTTACAAGAATACTAGTTCATTTTTACTTAGTCGCATCCAAATTGTTATAATATTTTTAGATTTTTTATGCTTCACTTTATCCTTTCAATGAGTCAAATAGATAAAGACTTATTAAGCCATTTCACTCGTTATGTTGAACTATCAAAGAAACTTCTTCATATAATATATCTTAGTTATGTTTGATGTAAATTAATTTATTCTTATAACTCGCATATTAGATAATTCTCTCTAACTTCTTATTTATAAGTACAAAAACTCTATTATAAGCCTCAAGACTATATTTACTCTTATAATGAAATCCTTAGCTTGTTTAGTACTTGACACTCGATTACTAAAGTTATTGACAATTACATCTGACACTTGAACTATTTTCTCCTTTAAGGTTTTTTTAACCAAATTCACCTTCCCCGATGATATACGAACATAAAACTATAATTTTTTAAGGACTTCACCAATCTGTAATCTCTTTTGTCTCTCTATAATCACAAGTACTTAAGACTCATGTAATATTAAGAATATGAAATTAACCTTTATATCTTGAAGGTAATATCAGTGAGTGATTCATATAATATTAAGCATGTGAAACTGAATAACTTTTATATCTTCAAAGTAATGTCAATACTATCATATTATAAATAAGGAAATCTTTTCGTATACTTCAATAATTTATACTAAAATAGTTTGAACTTTAAATTATCACTAGTACTAAACTAATCAATATCCACCTGTCTTCTAACTAATTATGCTAATATCTATTTATCCAGAAAAATCAGGTGTAAAATAAACTCTAAATTACACAACATAAATATATAATTATTTTACATAATACATTTAAATTAAATCTAATTCTAACTATAAAATGTCATTGCATTTTTGTCATTTATTTGATAAAATATTAATATTCTTAGCACAATTTCTTATATAATATTTATATTTATAATAAATAAGTAATTACAACAATGAAACCCGAATAGTAGTTGACCTCTAGACTTTTTGTCTTAATTGTCCTATTTATTTATTTTAATTTATTTAATGAAATAAAGAAAAAAAATGATATGAAAAACAAATAAAAATAAAAACCAGAATTTGTGTGATTGATGGGATCAAGATTTGGATTCGTTTCGTACTCTGGACAAATGAGTCAAAAAAACTCTGAACCCAAATTCGCAGGTTGTTGAAATCGAAGGAGAAAGCATCACGAAAGAAGAAGAAGAAGAAGGAAACAGTGTGACAACCTTAGTTGTTGTGTGTGAATAAAGGGGTGAAATTAGGTTTGTGATATATTGATCGATCGGAGAGAGAAAAGAAAGGGAAATGGGGGATCAAGTTGAGGCAACGGTTCAGAACATTCTGGAACAGGAGACTCTCAAGTGGGTCTTCGTCGGCGGCAAAGGCGGCGTCGGCAAAACCACATGCAGTTCGATTCTCTCCATTCTCCTCGCCACCGTTCGCTCCTCCGTCCTCATCATCTCCACCGACCCCGCTCACAATCTCAGCGACGCATTTCAGCAGCGGTTCACCAAAATCCCCACTCTCGTCAATGGCTTCTCCAACCTCTACGCCATGGTGATTAATCCCCCTTTTACCTAGGGATTGTTTTTTTTTTTTTTTCTTGTTAAATTGTTCTCTTATTGGGATTGTGGTGTAGGAGGTGGATCCTACCGTTGATCATGAGGATATGGGTGGCTCTGATGGGATGGACAGTTTGTTCTCTGAACTTGCCGGGGCGATTCCTGGAATTGACGAGGCCATGAGCTTTGCTGAGATGTTGAAGTAAGAATACTGTGACAATTCAATCTTGCTGAACTTGGTTTTGAGGCGTGAGTGTATTGGTTGTGACGGGATAAGTTGAGTGATTTAGGTTTGAGGCGTGTGTGTAAGTAATGTTTGTGACAGGATTAGTGGATTGGGTTAGGTTTGTTTGAGAGGAAGAGGAGTGGCAGTTGATTTTGGATTGGTAGCTACCTGGTTGGTTGTGTGTAATCAGGAAGAACTTGCTTGTTGTGAAAATTTTTGGAAAGGAAAACTGTCAACAGACGCCACTAGCCTAATTAATGTCTAGAAGTCGATATAGAAAGAAGAGAGAGAATTGTGGATGTGATATAGGATATGATGTTGTGAAAGGCTGAGATGAGTAGAGAAAAGTTATAAGTGTATGGTATGATGGCAGCACATATTATTACTCTTTCGGAAAACCTTAGGGAAACAGTTATTGAGATTTTAATCCTGAACATAGGTGCTCTAGTAAAAAGTAAATAGATTTTTGGGTTTTGTTATCTATTTTTATGTGAATGGCACAATTCATGCGTGTTCATAATTTCTTAAAAAAGAATGTTGTTGTAAGTTTGATACCTGCCATTGTGGTGGCCTCTTTGTTGTTGCCTCTGCCTGTGACATAGTAAATTTCCTGATTGAGATCGCAATTCTTTATCTGTTTCTTTAAAAGTGACACCCCAAAGGAAGCATGTTAAGACGTTGGGATATTGATTTTTCAATTGTGTCAATTTGTGGAGATTAGTTCAGGGAAGAGAATATTCCTTTTGTTACCCACAGCCCGCCACCAGGAGCCTTTTAGACTATCATTGAGATTTTACTTGGTATTCCGTAAGTAAAGTTCATACGGTTTTGTTGAAAGGACCGGTGACAAAACAGCTCATGGAGCATGGTAACCCTTTGGTTCCATGTTGAGCGGAGAGAAACCGAGAAGGAATATAGTGAATTTTGTGTAGTGTACACACAGTATTATTATTTATAATGAAGAAGATTTATATTGATAAGGATCAAAATCAATATATCTTTTAATGGGAAATATTTGGTAAGATATGTCCTATCAAATCATATCATATCTCCCTGTTTAATGCAATCAAATTAGATCTCGTAACAGTTTTGGTAAGTCTCAATTTTGTATATTTCACACCCAAGGCACTGGGTGGATGGGAAGAGGGTGTTAGTGACAATAATAGTATAGGTTTGCAGTGGGGGGATGACAAATAGTTTCTCACATCTAAAAGAAATGATTTGAATGGAAAAATAGAAGGCTGGGAATCCTAATTTAGATCTCACATCACATGAAATAGTGTAGATACGAAAATTCCTATTTTAGACTCCTGAAAATCCTGTCTTTTAGCAAGTGCTGAGTTCTTACTGACTCATGTAAAATATTAAAACTACAGGATTCAGTAGGTATATGGTTAATGACAGGGGACCGTTCCCATCACGGGTATTCTGCCCTCATAATTCGTGCATATTTGATTATGGGTCTAAGGTCAAAGCAAACATAAACTTGTAAGGAGAATGGCTGTTGATTTTATACAGGAAAAGACTGAACCTTTTTCTTTTAAAACAATTCATGTCTATGTAAAGTTAGTTGCAAATGAATCAATATGCTGTAATATCAAAATCTAAAGTTGGACGCATAATTTTTATCACACTAAGATATGTGAATTTTTTATTTATTTGTTTATTTGGAAATCATTCTTATGCTTGATTAATCAAGAAACCTATTAATCAAGCATGTGGTGCTCTCATTTCTTTATCTTTCCTTGAAATGCCACTTTAACTATATTTTCTTTTTATTCCATGTGTGTTTTGATCTATAATAATTTTGCAGATTGGTGCAGACCATGGATTATTCTGTTATTGTATTTGATACTGCTCCCACTGGCCATACACTCAGACTGTTGCAATTCCCAACGGTTTTAGAAAAGGGTCTTGCAAAAGTAATGTCTTTGAAAAATAAATTCGGTGGTTTGTTTAATCAGGTAAGAACTTTTGAATGAATTTTTTTGCATCACATGATATCTTATTTCTAGTTTAATGTTTTCCTAGGCTCAGTTTCAGTATTTAGATAGACTATAATATTCAAATTCAATTTTAACCTACTGTATTCCCTCATAGTGATTCTGGGATCAGTGCTATATAATATCTATTTTTAACTTACATAGAAGACTTATTTAATACAAGATCTTGATAGTCCCTCCCTCCACACCACTTCCCTTTTAATTAGATGGTTAGTACAGAAACAGACCCTCAGTTCGTTTGGAAATCTTACTGTTTCATTTTCAACTTCAATCACCTCTTTCCATTCCTTGATGTAATTCTTTTCCTCCCAGATGTTTCATTCCATAGCAAAAGGATGTATTCTGGTCCTGTAAGTACGGTGATCCTACTCTAACTATTTTGTCTTTCTTTGAGCTACAATTCAGGATGGAAAGTGTGGATGTCTGTTGCCTATTGTTTTAGAATTGAATCACAGGAGACCTCTTTGATGTTGTAAAAAACTACTGATCAGTCTCCTTGCCATAGTTACTTTCACCCTATTCAATTATTCGGTTATCATTTGATTCCTTCAGAACAGTGGTATCAATGGTGGAAGGCCAAAGTTCCTCATATAAACATGCATTGCAGCCTATGGAGTTGTCCTTAATAATTTATACATTTAATAATAGTCCAGATAGTTTCAGCATGAAAAGCCAATTGTTTCTGTTACTTGTCAATAGCATCTTCTTCCTTTTGATGATTTTTGTCATTGTAAATTATTGTGCACGACTTACACAGTGAGAGGGTTAGACATTCTCCCCATTCTCTCAATTAGACACTTTCAATATTTTCTTTCTTCTCTTGTTTGGATGGATATTTCACGCACTCCTACAGCTAGTAATATAATTTCAATCAACCATAATTACCGTCTCTTTTATCTTTAATTGTATACTTTATTTTCTTAACCATCACTTTCAATTTAAACAGTTTATTTAAATCTAAAATATAAAGATATTTGAACCGTCCCGGACCTGGGGGTTACTTAGCCAAACACTGAGAAAAAGGTATGAGCAAGTGTCACCTTTTGGAGAAGGTGTAAAAGCTCACCATATGGGCGAATCCAGTCAAGATTGCCCCTGTATAATGTTCCTGGGACGGTTCTGGGACGAGGGGTTGTTAATCGCCTTTTAGATGACACCCTTATTAATCTTAAAATTCCATAGCTTAAAGTGTTGGGCTTGTGAACATAAATTTTGGAATGATATATACTAGTAAAGGTATTGCCCGTTGGACGACATGTGGAGTCAGTTATTAGGCTAGAAAATTAGTCACTCACTAGATGATTGTGTCGCGATATTCTTGCAAGGTTAGCAACTAAATCTGAGATCGTAACAACCCAACCCCCAATCCATCCGATTTTCTTGTTATCCAGTATATAATTGGCAAGGATTCGGGATTTGAGACCTGAGAGAAAACTATAATTGGAAGACTCCCATCAGGAAATTAACTTTTATTTCGACTGACTTAAAGTTAAAGTCACTGCTTTGAACCAGAACCATATTTATCATAAAATTTGTGTATAATATGATTTATATATTAAAAAATAGGTATTATGAATTTTAATTTAAAAAAAATAAATATTTATCCTGTGGAAGCAGGCTATAAGACTACTTTATATTATTCCTGCAGCATAGATATGTCTGTATCCAAGTTGCAAGAAGCTTTTCTGATATTCATGAGATTTTGTTTTATAATCTATTGTGTAATTGGAATCCATTTTGAACTTTGAACACAGATGACTCGTATGTTTGGCATGGGTGAGGATTTTGGTGATGATGCAATTCTCGGGAGGCTTGAAGGCATGAAGGATGTAATTGAACAAGTTAATAAGCAATTCAAAGATCCGGTAAGAATTACATTAAATTTCTGTTTGGAATTGTTTTAAAAAATGTGGATTTCTTGTTTATCCCTCCTTAACTTGTCGTGAATTCTTGCTGCTGAATGAACTTTAATTTTTATTTTTCATAACATTAGTTGTAGGAGCTGGATCTGAAAATAAAGGAAAACAGATTCTTTATTGCTTGCGTATAAACCAAATTACTGGTTTTTGAGAGTCCTGCAGTCTCCACAACAATCATCAATGCCCCTTATGGGATTGGATTGAATGAATGTCTCATCATATAGAGAATCCCGTTTAATAAGAATCTTTAACGTTATACAAGGAAACTTTGCCTATAGGCCGTGCAAGGAAATTGTTTAATACATGACTAGTTCATAGCTATTTAAAGCTGTCAGTTAATAGAATAAAACAGCAAGTAAACAGCTGCTTGAATCTGTTCGTAGAATCTGGGATTGGCTGCAAGTTCGATAACACTAGTCGGCATGAAGAGGAGTAGCCTCATGTCGAAGAAATCCAAGTTCTCCCAATAATCCACGAAGCCAAACAATACCAAATCAAATAGAGGCATGACCTGATATTCATACTTAATAGAGGATTTAGAAACTCGAGCTTTTTTCTTACTCTTCCAAGAAATAAGAGCATGAGCTAGAAATATACACCAACCAGAAATTGAACTATGGTTATTCACACAACTAGCATCACTGTAAAGAATCAATGAAATAGAATATGCACGAGGAAGTAAAGACCTCAACCAAGAGTACCTCGTAGGTACCCAATTATTCGTTGATCAACAACCAAATGCAGAAGGAGACTGCATGAATTGACTAACTTGTTAACCTACAAAAGCAAGATGAGGACGAGTAATAGTTAAATAATTGAGACTATCAACCAATTGACGATAGAGAAGGATTGGTCAAACATCTACCTTCATCCTTTGTAGTGTTTCACATTCACTTACATAGGAGATTGGACTGAATTTCCATCTCACAATCCAGCCAAAGTGATTAACTCTCGAGTATAACTGTGTTGGAGTAGAAAATACTAGCAAAAGTAGTTTGCAGTTTCAATAAAAGAAATATATTGTAAAGGACGTAAGTCTTTCATGTGACAGAAATAGTGAGATGTAGTTGTTGACTCAATGCAGGATCTGAACCAACCATAATAATGTCATTGACGGAAACTTAAACAATGCCATTAGAGGTCTTCTGTAGAAAGAAAGAGGAATCCTGCAGACTTTGAGTAAAGGAAAAGTCAAGTAGAGTGGAACAAAACTTATCAAACCATGTTTGAGGGCCTACTTCAATCCTTAAAGAGACTGCTTTGAACAACTTCCATCATAAGAGGGTGTGACCAACAAACCTTATGGAGAAGTCATATAAATTTTTTCTTTTAGATGCCATGTAAAAAATTTCTTGACATCCATATGTAAGAGTGGCCATCATTGTGATGCACACCAACAGCTGTCATCTTAGCCAAAAAAGCTAATGTCTCGTCATATTCATAATCCACTCCATCTTCCTATTGACTGCCAAGAACCACCAAAGAAGCCTTATACCGTTCTAGTGAACCATCAGATTTGAGTTTGATAGTGTAGATTCATATACATTCAATGGGTTTAATATCAGATGGACAAGGAACCATATCCCAAATATGATTTTCTTTTATGATTTGCAACTCTTCTTCCATAGTTTTCACCCAAAAAGCTTGGGTTGCTATTTAAGAATAAAAGGTACCGCAATCTGAGTCCAAGTAGCAGTAAGAGATATGTGATCTTGTGGAGTAGATAAATCATATTGATTTGGTGCATGAACAGATGATAGGACTGATGAAGACCAAAAACTTCCGGAACAAAAGCTGATTTAAGATTTGGAGGAGGTTGAGATGTAACTGGAGGTCTCTGTCTCTAGAAAAAGTTTGGCTTGGAACGTTCAATGCAATGAGGCAAATCATCAACTTGAGTCTTGAGAAAACGAACAGGAATAACAAACTGAACTTTTATTATTTCATCACACTTAATAAGACGAGTACAAACTTGTATGTATAGGCACTGTTTACATCAAGAGCTATTGGTAACGATGGCTGACAGCTGTAAAAACTTACAGCTGTACAAACTAACTATATTTATTTATACTCACATTCCCCTTCAAACTCAAGGAGAAGAATTTTCAGAAGAAAAATTCTTAACATTAAATTTGCTTCTAGGAAAAGTAATACGAGCTCAAGATAGAGGATTGGTCATCACATCTGCCCATTGATCAAGAGGGGAATATGATAGATCTAGAGTTGCTTGGCCATAACCTTCTCCCGTACAAAGAAAACATCAATCTCCATGTGTTTAGTGCCATTATGAAATACTGGATTGTGAGCAATAGACACAACAGTTTGATTGTCACAAAGAAGAACAAGAGTAGTAAAGGAAACTTGCAACTCAGTGAGCAACGTAGAAATCCAGGTTAGTTCAGTGGTACTTTGAGCTAGACTTCTATACTCAGCCTCAGTACTAGAATGAGCAATAAATTGCTGTTTTTGAGACTACCAAGATGTTAAATTAGGAACAGGGAAGATGGCTGCTCTATCAACATCAAAAAAGGCTTTCAAGGATAAAGGTTCAACAAGAGTTGCAGGTTGAAAATGCAATCCATGAAACAAAGTACCTTTAAAATACCGCAGTATGCGTTTTACCACAACCCAATGAGAATTCAATGGTTTAGCCATAACCTGATAGACTTTGTTCACAGGAAAGCTGATTTTTGGTCTTGTAAGAGTGGCATATTGGAAAGCACCAACCACCGAGCAATATAATGTAGGGTCTAGAAACAGCTCAACCCCAAACTTGGATAATTCGCAATTAGAAACCATAAGAGAAGAAATGGAGCGAGCTTCTACCATATGTGTTTTGTGAAGTAAATCGCGAATATATTTGCTTTGAGTCATGAGAATAGACTCTGCCTAAAGCTATACCAGAAAACTTTGCCTATTACTTGTCTAATTTACTAATATTCAAATCTGTTAGTTAATGAAATAAAACAGAAAGTAAATCAGCTGTTCAAATCTTGTAAAGAAACTTATGAAAATCAATAAGAATGTGATAAATCAGAGATTTAGCTAATCCCATTGACATTTCTAACGACTCAAAACCCCCTTTTTCAATACACATCCAACTAATAACTAACTGTAGTTAGCTATCCGTTATTTCTGTCACAGTTATTCCTTGTGTACATCCTATTTCTCCTACTGTAAATAGGAGGTCTCAATTCCTATAACTTAGAATGTAGTTTGTATATTCATGAGGATTTGAGCTTGTAATTCTTATGAACTATGGTTAGGATCTAATAATGGGTGAAAGTTGAACTGACATTGCTGGTAGCGCATATGATGTGTTGACATATTAATGTAAAACCAAAATAACATGAATATTTTACTTTTAATGAAATATCGTATTTACTATTCACACTGAGACTGCTGGTTTTTCTTTAGTAGAAAATGTATTTTCTCAAGGAGATATGCTGTTGAGGAGCTTATTAAACTTCTATTCGTGTGGCATATTCTTTTATGCTTTTTTTTAAAGGAGAATGTTGAGTATGATTTTAAAATCAGGATAATGCTAGTATTTGAATTTTTTATTAGACTTTAGCTATATATATATGGCTTTATTTGTGGACAATGTTTATAGAGCTAAAGTCTATACAAATTCCAAATGCTAACATTATCTTAATTTTAAAATCAAACTCATTACATTCTAAATCAAAATGATAAGAATAAGATCCTTATCTTCATCTAAATAATATCCTCAAAATTTGAAACATTATAAGAATCCTATAAACTAACTTGTTCATGTTCTAATTACAGATAATTTAGTCACATTTCAGACAACTGTTTTTTCAGTTCTTAGATGGTATTTAACCTTTGAAAAATAAATATTATGTGATAGGACAGTAAAAAATTAAGGTGAGTACAAACATTCTTTGATTAGTGTTTGGATATGATAATTTCAATAGCTAAGACAGGTCCTTCCCTGCATAAAAACAATCTGTCTGTATAATTTTAATAAAAAGAATTGGCTTACTTTCCTTCAGTTATTCTTATAATAAGACTTCCATGTCCGTTGAATTTTTAACTTCGAATTGTTTGATTGGTCCTAGCCATTTGTTGTTATTTTTATGTTCCCTTTATTTGAAATGTAGTACGATCAATTAAGATGTATTATTTTTGTCTTTGAATTTTATTCATTTATATATCATTGTACCCAAACCCAGGTACCTATCCCTTTCCAATAACTAAATTGTTGTATTTCTCTTTTTACAGGACATGACAACATTTGTCTGTGTGTGCATTCCCGAATTCCTTTCTCTATATGAAACAGAGAGACTGGTTCAGGAACTTACAAAGTTTGAAATTGACACCCACAATATCATCATTAATCAAGTAATCTTTGATGACGAAGGTAACATTCCTGTCATGTCCTGGATAACTTACATTATTTTTTTTTTTTTTTTTTTTAATTTCTTTTCCAAATCATATTATTGTCGTCTAATCCTTTCACCCATGTAGATGTTGAATCCAAGTTACTTAAGGCAAGAATGAAAATGCAACAGAAATATCTGGACCAGTTTTACATGTTGTATGATGACTTCAACATTACCAAGCTGCCATTGCTCCCAGAAGAGGTTAGTTTTTGCATTCTTGATACTCAGCAGATTCATACACGTGTGAAAAACCTATTGGTGACTTTTTAAACCACTGAAACTGTATGAGTAGTTTGCTTTTATTTCGCCTGTTATTTCCTGCTCGTTTGTAGACTTAAATTAACCAGCACACATTGATAGGTTACTGGGGTTGAAGCTCTGAAAGCATTTTCTAGACATTTTACATCACCATACCAATCCTTAGCTAGTGAAGGAGACCATGTAGAACGGTTACAGCGCAGATTAGCAGCACTACAACGCCAGATACATGAGACTGAGGAAGAATTGGAGAGAATCAGAAGGGGCCTCCAGGATTGATGGTCTCTATCCATGAATAATGTCATCGTACGCCTTTTTGGTTCACATTATTTTTTACCTGACATTTGATGAAGCATCTTTTTCTTTGTTGGGATGCCAACACAAGTCATTCTCTATATGCTTTTAACTTAATGAAAGTCACAGTGAGCTTTCTTATGTAGCCCAAAAAATTATTACCGAGGTTAGTCTAATTTGTTTCATGAATATTCTTTACTCGTCTTGTATCTTTTATAATTCATATTTTGAGATGGATAATTTCTTGTTAATATTCTTGTTTTGTTTAAACTTTTCAAGTAATGATGTGCTTGTTAAGATGTTAACTTATCCATGATGAAAAACCTTTATGCGTTGGATGGATAATATGATGATGATACGGAAAGTGAGGTAAAAAGGAAAAGAAAGGATGAGGAAAACTAAGGCAAGAAAATAGTGGAAATGAAAACTAGAAGTTCTTAATAGATTTGGGTATATTAAATTGAGTTAATATTAAAAAAAGTTTATTCTATTGACTATCTGAATGTATTATTTTTTAATTGAGTCAAAGTAATTTTAATTTTGTTGTCAATTTAGGGAACCTGCGAATTATTTTGCATTGTTATTGTTTTGTGTCTCTATAAAATTAAAAAATAACTTAAGTTTTAAGATTTATAAATTTGAATATTTTTAATTGAGTTTTTATTATTTTATTATTTTTATATTTTTAATTAATTCTTTACAGTTAATTGGGATTCAAAACTTAATACCTAAAGTTAAAATATTTTAAAAATTTAGAAGTTAATTAAATCATAAAAAATGAAAAGAAATAAAAAGAAAAGTTGAAATAGTATATTATTTTATTATATTTGAAATAAAAACTTAAAAATACACTTATAATTAATTATGTGATTTGTAATGCTAAAAGGATTTGTAATGCTAAAAGAAAACAAACATAACATCATGCAGTTATTTTAACATTCACTTTTGCACATTTCTCTTATTCTGGAGGTTTTTTTGGTTTTGTTCATTTTCTTATTTTACACAAACAAATAATATACATTTCTTTTATCGCTCTCGTCAAGGCAATTTAGTCTGTCTATTAAGAGCAGTGATCGAAAACGAATGGAAAGTAAAAAAGGTAAAAGGTAAATTTGTAAACTTTTGTGAATAATTTGATTAATATAATAACTTAAAAGTCATAAAATGATCAAGTTAATTTTATTACTTTAAATTAATGTTTACTGGATATTAAATTATAATTTTATTGTTTTTTTATTATTTTATAATTATGATTATTAGTAATTGTTTTTTTTTATTATTTTACTTTTTTATTATTTTATTTATCTTGTTTTATTTATATTATTATTATTATCATTATTTATTTTTATTTATTATGTTATATTACATAACCATAATTTTAATTATAATTTGTTACACAACATAATATGACATATTTAATTGATTATTGAAATTTAACATAACGTGTTAAGTAATAAAATTGTAGTAAAACAAAGATCATAATTAATTATTGATTTAATATGGTTGATTATGTTTTAAGAAAACACATATTATGGTTACCTGCATGGTCCATTTAATAAATTATGGGTCAATTTAATCATTCTTTAATACATTTCAATCATGTAATTTGAATGAAGAAATCTTTCCATCCATGCATAGATCAAGTAACAACTTGCAAACAATTAAATGGTGTGAATATGCTCAAACACTACAATAAGTAAAGCAAGCTTAAAAAATTTCAGTGGATATTGGAGTAGGAAAGAAATATCTCATGCAACATTAGTAAACATTGGAAAGCAAATTTATATATAATTAGTTATCCTGCAAATTCATTGTTACAAATTGGTAAACAGAATCCACGTTTTTTCATTTCTTACACCCAAAATAAAATGAGTGCACCTGAAAAATGACATGTAATAAAATTTTGTATTTAGTCATGATTAGATTAAAATTAAGAGATCAGAAATTTATACCAAAATGTTGAGATGGCCGAGTTGGTCTAAGGCGCCAGATTAAGGTTCTGGTCCGAAAGGGCGTGGGTTCAAATCCCACTCTCAACAATAAATACCTTTTTTTTAAAACAAACATAATATACATTTCTTTTATGGCTCTCATCAAGGCAATTAAGTTAGTGATCGAAAACAAATGGAAAGATAAAAGGAAAATTTTCTAAATAATTTTATTAATATGATAACTTAAAAGTTATAAAATGATCAAATTAATTTTTATTGAATATTAAATTATAATTTTAGTTATTTTTATTATTTTATAATTATGATTTTAGTAATTATTTTTGATTATTTTCTTTATCTTATTTTATTTTTATATTATCATTATTTTATTATTATTTATTATGTTATATTATATAACCATAATTTTAATTATAATCATGTTACACAACATAATTCGACATATTTAATTGATTATTGACATTTAATGTAACGTGTTAAGTAATAAAATTGTAGTAAAAAAGATCATAATTAATTATTCACTTCTTTAATATGGTTGATTATGTTTTAAAAAACAATTAGATTATGGTTACATGCATGGTCGATTTAATCAATGGCTCAATATAATCATTCTTCCATTCATTTCAGTCATGCAATATGAATGAAGAAATCATTTCATCCATGCATAGATACTTGCAAACAATTAAATGGTGTGAATATGCTCAAATTTCAGTAAGTTTATTTGTCCACAAACTTCTTAGTTATCATGGTTCACAATGACTTCAACAACTATGGTTAACAAATAAATGATAATAACAATTTGATAATCCTGATAATCCATGTCCTAACCACCATGCAGGGTTGATATAAAAACCACCACATCTTTCTCTTCCAGTGATGTGTCCAGCTGACCACTTAGCTCCCAATCACAATCATTCACTAGGACAAGAACTCCAGGTCTCCTACACAACAAACCACACAACCAAAATATTAACATTGTTTAGCACTATAATATTACACAAATATGCATATGGCAAATATTCAGTATAAGTAATCTTAATTAGTTTAAGCATAAACTAATGAGAAACCAAGCTTAACTATTAAAGTAAGCTCTCTGAATGAAATTTGCAGTAATTCATATACATTAATCATTCAGTGGGTTAAGACTAAGATACCCTTCAGATGAAACATACCCTTCCTCTATTCATAAACAAGTTAACTTCTTCCTATTACCAAAGCTTAATTCAAATGTATTTAGATTATAAAACTTACACAGTATCTCCTTTCATGAACATCTCATGCCTCTCCTTAATCAAGTTGGTCCGTACCCAAGAAAGCAAATCTTTCATGATTAACTGAGAAAGTATGAAGAAAATGTTAGAAAAATGAAAGAATGTTCCAATGTTTCATAATAAAATAAATATTTATAGCTGTATATTGTACCTTGGCTTCACCATTTTGCTGCTCAATATTGACATCATGAATCTTCTTAGAGTCACAAAGAAGTTCCAACCCCCCACTGTATGTTTCAGTAATTTTATCAGATCACACAAAGACTTAAGATTCTAATCTCATATATATAATTCGATATTAGATGGATTATAATAAGGTAGACACCCAAGCACCATGATTTATAATTGTAAGATTAATTTATATTGTACTCCATCAAATTCCATACTTTGCAAATATCACATTCTCTGACCTATCCCCAACACCACTGCCACAATTGTTATATGTTACCCTCACACCATCATCCACTCCCTAAAGTTTCTTTCTATAATGTCCTAACTATTATTTTTGAATGTCATAATTGACATGGATAGACAGGATACATGGTTTTGACAAAGCACATCCCATCCTTGAATAGGTGATCAGGCCCATTGACAATGTTCAAAACAACTTCAAAAATTTCATAGGATGATAGTGAAAAAAATCCATGTTAATGTTTCCAAACCTTAAAATAAAACATACTACTTCTAAAATAACATTCAGTATCTTATATCTTAATTAATACAAACAGAATACCAACAATATAAGATTTAAAAATTTGAACACCTCCTCTCCAGTTCCCTTATTTTTTCCATAAACATACCACCCATAAAAGAAGAAATTGGCATCAATTGAACAATAACTTTTGAAAGAAGAAATTGGCATCAATTGAACAATATTTGTGACAGACTCAATGATACCAGTGTGTTCTTTCAGTGTGTTCTTTCCACAATCCACAATGTGTGAGGGGATGATCATCTATATAGAAGGTGTCAACAGAAAGCTCTACCAGTTCCAGATAGGTAGGAATTTGAGACAAGAACAAGGTAAAACGCTTTGTGGACTCCATCAGCTAAGATGATGATTCCCTTGCACAAGGTGCACTATGTAGCCATGTCTAGGGTTGCATAGAATAAATACAACCCAGAGCAGAAATGTTCCTATGGCTTTCATAATTTAATAAACTGAATGGGGAACATAATATCTGGAATCATCTTTGATTTTATGTTTGAAGATTAAACAGTTATGCATTTGTAAACACCATCTAAATACTACAAATACTACAATATATAACAAACAGAATCCAAGAATGCTGTGAATAAATCAAATGAAACATTTGCAAAACTCCACGCAATATTAACAATCGCCAAAAAACAGTTTTATAAATCTAAGAGAAAAGCATCACACTTTCGCTTAAAAAAGATCACTCTCCCCATTCAAAAACTCGTTTTTTTTTCATGAAAAAAATAAAATTATAATTTACTAAGAAACATAACAAACAGTGACTTTTGACAGATACAACGTAGACGTACCCGAATTCAAGCGTCAGCTGCATGTTTAACAACGTTTCCTCGGAACCCCCAAAACCCTAGAGAGAGAAGCAATCGAAAGAGGAAAGAGAAAGAGAGAACTCTGCAAATCAAACTTCAAAAACCCTCACCTTTTATTCCTACGCAATTAAAAGTTCGTTACCGAATCTTAGCCGTCCATATTTTTTAAAGACTAAACAATCTAATCCAACGGTTCAAGAGATAGAAGACTGTACAAATCAACGGTTAAGATCAAATCATGCCATTCTACAGTATTTGACACGTGATCATATACCCATCGGTTCCTCGTTTTCTCGTTTCCGATTGAAATTTTGGAAACCCATCTTTATTAGAAGCAAGTTGTGTCGAAAGTTTGAATTGACCAACTGGGTCTCTTCCAATTCCTTCAGATTTTGCAAGCGAGGTTTGGATTTCGTGTTTTTGTATATTTTCGTTGGGTTTTTGAAGCTATGGAAGCTTACAAGAGATGGGTGAGGCAGAACAGAGAGTTTGTGCACTCGATGGAGTCTTTGGCCAATGTAAGGTTACCTTTTGGATTAACAATTTGACAATACTTTTTTTTTATTAAACTAAATGTAATCATTCCGTTGTTACAACTTCATGAGCCAAAGTGAATCTGTAAGTTAGGTCATACTTTTGTGTTTTTGTTACTTCTCACTAATTGTGGCTTGGCAATTATAACTGCACACAAAAATTTGGGGAAAATGGTGATTCTGATATGAAATCCGTGGGTTTATGTATAATTAGTTCATGCTGTTGCATCTGGTGCTTTTTTTCACCGATGATTATGATTTGGTTGTTTCATTTGTAAAACTGAAAATTTTGGGATTTTGTAATTATTAATGAAAATATATGTAGTGCAGTGGTGTTAGAAAATAAACGAAGCTGCCTGTTTTGCTGTGATTGTTGTGTTCTGTTTGTTCAAGTCTATGAAGACATTGTGTTGAAGCCTAGCTTGTGAATAGTTTATTGAGGAGTTGAAAATGTGGACAGGGATTGACATGGCTTCTTCCGGAACGGTTTTCTGAATCAGAGATTGGACCAGAAGCAGGTTTTGTGAATTTTTATAACTTTTTGCTACTTCTTTTGAGTTTCATTAGAAGCTTAGATGTCCAGCTATTTGTTAATGTTGATCTCGAAGATGATAACTAGCTAATAACTGAACTTAGTCTGCCTGTTGCAAATCCCTATTGCAAATTTCTAATATTAACTAACTAGATTCCTGTTGCAATTTCAGAAGTCATGTTACTTTCTTCTAGTCTAGCTATATTTTTCTTTAAAATTAACAACTTCTAATTACCTTCTCTATTTTTTTAACTATTTTTCACTTACTATATTGGCCTATGATATAAATATTGGTACCTTGTTGAGAAGATATATGATTTCATGCAGTTACAACCATTCTGGGTATCATCACAGCTCTCAATGAACACATAATTGATACTGCTCCTAAGCAAAATATTTCAGGCTCTGTTGCGCCCTATTCATTTCCTTATCCATTATGGTTATCTGCATTAAAGGATTTGGAAACATTAGTTGAAGTTGTGGCACAACATTACTATGGTGATGATAGGAAATGGAATTTCCTTGCTGTTACTGAAGCAACCAAGTAAGCAGAATAATGTAATTTAGCGTATGGCCCTTCTTAATATCCTTTGTCTATTGTTACATTTCTTATATATGTGGTCAACGATCCATCTTTCTTATTATCTCGTGTCACTATGATGAATCAGGGTACTGGTTCGGTTATCTTTATTTCGTAAGAATGGATATAAGATGCTGCTACAAGGAGGTGAAACACCTAATGATGAGGAGCATTCAGATCATTTTACTTCACAACATACAGGTTTAAACCCAGATGGCCATCATAGACCTAGTTTTATGAAAAATAATCTTGGTGCAAATCCAATGAATCTTGAAGGAAGAGCATTATCTGCTTTAGTTAGATTTGGAGAAAAAGCCAAGGTGTCGGATTCAGTGAGGTTACAAAGGGTTCAACACCAACAAGAAACTATGGAGCCTACAAGTAATGTGTTTATAAAAACATTCCTAGCATTAGGTAGCAGTGTAATTGCTTGTAATGCATGAGATATTCAACTAATATTTGTTTCTTTCAGATCAAAGAGAAGATAGACCTACACTTCTCACCATATTGTCAGAAAGGGGTCTGCGTGGGGCTCTGTTTCTTATTGGAGAGGTTCTATTTATAAGTAGACCGCTTATTTATGTTTTATTTATTCGAAAATATGGTATTCGGTCATGGACCCCTTGGTTCCTCTCGCTGGCTATTGATTGCATAGGAAACAGTTTTCTCTCTCTTGTTACATCATCAGTGGCTGGTGGGAAGGAGCAATTGTTTCATCTGTCTGCCCCAGAAAAGGATGAGGTATGTGTTTCTCTAGACTGAAAAACCATACCACTTTAGACGCACTGAGCTTAAATAGTCTTCGGCATCGAATCTTGGCTGTTAACTGTTAATTATTCGTTCCGAACTCTTAGATCCTTGTAATGTTCCACCCACTAAAGAGTTAATGCTTAAATAGTTTTGCTTCAGGTTAAACGACGAAAGCTGCTGTTTGTTCTTTACCTAATGAGAGATCCATTTTTCAGCAAGTATACTAGGTAGCAATGATTTGCATTTTGTTCTCATTTTTTTCCCTTTCTTTCATATGCGTTACACCTTATGTTTTGCAACGTGCTACTTCTGAGTTGGAGAAAAAATTATACTAAATTTTTTTATAATGTTTTAGGCAAAGACTTGAAAGCACGGAAAAAGCTTTGGAACCTATTCCTGTCATAGGTTTTCTTACAGGTGTGCTTCATACTTTTTTTGTTTCTCTAGTTTACCTTTTATTGTCTTACTTGCTTGTTATCTTCATTTCTGTATCTGATCTGTTTTCCTAATGTATGTTACAGCAAAACTTGTTGAGCTTATGATTGGAGCTCAAACTCGATACACTTACATGTCAGGATCGTGATATAAAGTCCGGAACAAACACCTAATCACCCTCCAATGTTTTGGAAAGATAGATATTCTTACTCTTCTTCCATGCCATCTCCTGATTCACATCTTTCAAATGATGAAGAGATATCAAACCAGCTACTGCTATGATTGAAAAATAACAAACCATGATGCAAGCTTGAACATTTCTTTTGCAAGACAATCCCAGACATAGAATGTGTTAGGGTGCAACCCTTTTGTGGGACAAGTTGTTTGCAAGGATGGTTTCACTATCAATAACTCTGTATAAGCTGGAATATTTCTTTGGGAGATTTTGCTCTACTCCTATACACAATATAGGTTGGTGAGAGAGATTACACTTATAGTTCTGAGCATCAATTGCCAAGTTAATCTGATTTTTGAACTCGGAAACTGTATTATGTTAAAACTTGTTAAGTTTTAAGCTTATCTTCCATCAGCATCCATTTGTGGACAAATGTATGTTAAATTATGCTTTTTTTTATCTCAAAAGAAGGTAAATGAGTAACCATCTGAAGCAGCAATGCTGGCCAAGTTATGTATTTTTCCTTATCAGCTTCAGCTTGTAACATGCTTTCTCTTATACATTTTAGTGTCTATCAGTTCAAAATTACGTGTCTTATGGTTCAAAGTTACTGTAAATTACTCAATGCCTTTGTAATATTATAGCTGTTTGGTACGCAAAAAGATTCGGTTATACTGTTTAATACTTTCATATTTGAATGAGCAAAATGTCTATGGCGTTACAGTGTCATGGAATTGTATTGCATTCCCTCTCATTAACATTTTGGCAGTGATATACTTAATTTCATAAACTTTTAATATAATTAAAGTAACATTTCCCATTTCTTAACATTTATTGTCTATAAAACCAACCCTTCTCATAACAACAATGTTTCTCATCGTTAATTTTCTTCTCGTTCCTTATTAATCATAACTGTATGAAATGATATTCATTTTGGTTTTATTGGGTAAACAATTATGTTTAAGAGAAGAAAACAACAAGAAGAAAAAAGGAAAACAATTTTTTCCAAAAACTAAAACTAGATTATATAAAAGTTTAATTCTGATTTTAGAGAAACTAAATCAGTACAAACTAATTTTATCTAATGAAGACGTTTATTTATTTTTTTCCTTATAAGGGAAATTTTATTGAAGCATAGCTTGAATGATAAAGATTATATTAGAAGTGATGAATTATTGACTCTTTTGTTATAGGATGACAATGAATAAGATTTAGATTTTAGAATATATTATTTCATTCTGCTTTATAAAAGAAAAGACTTGAACTTCAACCTAATACTGGTAATGAGAATTACCAAAGCCTGAATTCTGACTTTATTTTGAGATATTTTTAGTCATAGATTTCTATTGAAAAATATCCCCACATATGCCTAATTTTTTTGGCAAAAATTTCCTGCAGCCATCATTTTTTACCTGCACCCATCAGTGTCGCAAAAGGATTAAATTTTACTCTATCTTCATAATTGAATGATTTTCAGAAAATATTTTCTAGAAATATTCCGAAAAACATTTTTTAAAATATAATTTATGTTCTGAAAAATATTTTTTGAAACCTTTCAAAATTAAATTCTAAAAATATTTTAAGAAACTTAAATTTTACATTCTAAAATGTGTTCCAAAATTGATTTTTCAGAAAATATGATTTTGAACATACATTTTACGTTCTAGAAGAAAATCTATTTCTAAAAAATATTTTTCAGAATATAAATTTATCTTCCAAAAAATATTTTTCAGAATATTTTCAGAAAACAACTCTCTTTAAATTTAAAATGAAAGAAAAAGGGTATTTTTTATGTATTATGAAATTGATGGGATGCAGAAAGTTTTTGCCATTTTTATTGCATTTGATTGGTGGGTTGGCGCAACTAGCTTGAGTTAGCCCAATATGAAACCTTGCTTTAAAAATTTAATTGAGACGAATTCTTCCTCCACCCCCATATTAAATATGAAATTAAACATATATCTTTATCTTAAAGTTGAAAAAGTCGTATTACCTTCTATCCTCTTTACCTCTATAACTCTCATCCATATTTATTGGCACCGTCCAAATCTTAAATTAAAGCTTCAACCAAGTCTTAGGTAAGCAATTATTGATGTTTATTAGCATTTCGTGAATGATATTGTTCAGCAAATGAGTTTGATAACTGGGGTGTCATCCGGTTGTCATTTTGTTTAGCAAATGACAATCGGATGGCACCCCATCTGGTTCACATTTTGAAAAAAATTGTAAACCAGATGGAGGTGTCATCCGGTTGTCATTATTTGCAAAACAAAATAATAATCGGATGATACTCAGTGTCATTTTAGTTATTTTAATATAGGTACTTTGGAAATTAAATTTTTTTATGGTGATGCAAAAAGAAAATATGGAAGTGGAGAAAGAATTCGTATTAATTCATCGTATGGTAATACAAAACGTCGTTTTAATTCTAAAATTAACTACCAGAAAATAATCATACAAACTATTAATCAAAAGTGCTGACTGTTAATTAATTTCTGATAGAAAGATATTTTAATTCAGGAAAAACACTTCATTTAAAAATATTCAAAAACTATTACTTATTGTGAATGAAGGACCAACTAGCATCCTTATTCAATTATTATACCAAACATAAAGTGTCAAATATACATACATTTTTACTTACCCATTTAATTATCTTTAAATAAAAGATACTAATGTATCTGTAACACGATTTATTTATTATTTCTAAACTGGGGTCCACACTTAAAGGAAGAAAATACATTCTCATAATTATTGATTGAAATTTAAAGAGATTTTAATAACTTCACATATGCCCACACACACGTATAAGGCATAGATTGGTCAATTAACAATTACAAATTCCTTTTTTTTACCATTATCATTTTAATGAGTCAAATCTACAGTTACAATATGAAGGCATGGAATTTAATAATAATTGGTTCAGCATTCATCTGGGTTTAAAACAATGTATCAATGTTTAAGAAGATTAAATAAAAGCAGACAAAACAGAATTCAACTTCGCAAAGTAGTTTGATGAAGAGAAGAAGGAGCCAAAATTTTCTTTCCTACCTAATCTTAACACTAATATGGGTTTCTACCCTAAAAAAGAACTACACAAGGCATAATCAATTAAAAATTGAAGTTAATATAAAACTATATGCAATAAAATTTGTTACAGGAATATCCCAAAATAGTATATTCTATATAAATAAATGAATTATGTAATTTGATAGATTGAGATAGCAATTAATCACCTTAAGAGATAATTGTAATGCTATTAGGATGGATAAAAGTAATTTAGAAAGGGAATAATGTCTTACCCTAATAAAATAAAACCCTAATCAATAATAAAAAATTGGTGAGATTCTAAAATTACTTATTTCTTGTTGTCATGCCCATTCATCACTCACCAATCATCATTCACCTCTCACCACTCTCCAACAAGGCTCATGGATGAAGCTAAGAAGGGCCCCCAATCTCAAACAAATGAGAAAACCCCATTCTCATCCAATGGAATAGTTCTTCCCACCATTCACAATAAATAAACACCATCTGCATTCAACCAAAAATAAATCAAAATAAACAATGATGTCATTAGGAGTAGCCAAAAGTTGGTAGGATAATAAAGAATAAACAAAACCATCACCAAAATTATACAAACCAAAAAAGAAACACTTGTGAGAATGGAGAGATGAGAAGTGAGAGGGAGTGCCCTACACCATAGGGCCACCTCCAAAGGTCCCCCCATCCAGAAGCCAAGAGAAGAGTTCCCAATGAATTAAAATAAGCAAAACTTTAATCACTTGTTCATTCTTATTCACTATTTTTTAATTGTATAAAATTTGTCCAACCATAAAAAGACTGAATAAATAATTTAATAAGGCAAACACAAAATTAGTTGTCATGTATAGTAAAATTATAAAACTAAGATTTGAGTAGTGGGTGATTTTGTTTTTTTGTAATTTGAGATATGTTTAAATGTTAATAAATTGTTGAGTTAAAGTTTTTATATTAAAGATGTAGAAAAGGTAGAGAAGCATGGGTGTTGGTGAATACCCAAATTGGCACAAGAGGGTCCCAAGATTAGGGTGAGGGAGATGTGAGAATGGTGGGTCCCACATAGGGGCCACCACTATTTTTTCTCCCATTGTGGTCCACTTTCAAAGTGAGTGAGGGGGGGCAGGGGCAGAGGCACCCAACCCAACCAAACCAGCAAGGCCATGGGCCTATTTGCTTGGGGATGGTGGGGCCCACGTGGGGAAGGGGGACCGTTGGATTTAGGGGTGGGTGGGTCCCACATAGGGCAGTGTACGTACAGAGACAGTGGGCAGCTTTGACACGCAGAGAGTGTGATTTGGAAGATAAAGTGGGTCTCTCTCTGTGTGGGCTGTGGGCCACCGTCTCAGCGTGCGCACCGCTCCCTGTTGCCGCCACCACCACCACATACTCCTTTCTCCGCCTCCAAAACCACCCTCCCTGGCCCCCCAAAACCTCCGCATATTCTATTGGTGGGTCTACACAGAATTACAATCATATAAATACATACAAAAGTTACCCATTATCATCTCCTTTTATATACAAAAATCTATTATAAACTCTTAAAATTAGGCAAAATATTATTCACTGTTAAATATTACTTTTTGTGTTTTAATTATTACCTCTATCCAAGAAGAATCCAATTATTACCTCAAAATAAATAACAAAATTATAAGGATTAAAAGACAAGCATACTTAGATATTATAAATGGTAATGTTTAATAAGAAAATGTGTAGGCTGGACTGAACATTGAGCGTTGAAGTTTCTTAATTTGTATAAATTTTTCTCGCATAATCCGCAATTCGCGCAAGTCAAAGTGTGAGTTGATTTTTTTTATCTCTAGTTAATCTTTTAGTATTTTATTGTTGTGTAGTATAATTTGAGTGTTAAATATAACTAAATGTTTATATTCATTAAATTTTAGAAGTACTTATTTAAACTTTATTTCATGACTCAATTTTTTTTAAATTTTTTTAATTTATAAAGATAGGTCTATAAATTTAATTTATAAATTATAAATTACGAATATTATTACAGGCTAATCTATTCAATTCATTTTAGATGGACTAAGTATAAAATGTAGAATAGAATACATCAACTCGCATTGTAAGATATTGACACGGAATGTTTGACAGTCTTAATAAGAATATATATTTTGTTTATGTATATAAATGATGGAATGATGAGATAGTTTTGTAGCATTTTACTTTGGTTTATCTTTGGTATTGAATTTAATTAGGATGGTACTCCTAGCTAGCAGTCATATTGTGACTTGTTTTAGGCTTCTTAATTACCAGCAACCGTGTGACATAATAGCTATGAGAATGAGAGGCTAACGTCGTATTTATATCATTCGGTTTTTATTTTACAAAATATAGTTTAGTTTTTATATACAGTATAAATATTTTGATCTCAAGTTTATTGAAATGATATTATTAAAATTAATCACTATATTTGAGAGGTATTGTATATTTTGAAATTTTAACTTTAATCATGATTTTTTTAAAGTATTTTAAAGAATTAAAAAATATCTATTTAAACTGATTTTGATCTCAATTTTTACATGATGCATAATTATTGAATGTACAGAAATAAGTATTAATAATAATTTTGTGTTAAACTAGTTGCTTTTTACTAAAGAAAAAGAAACAATATATTAAAATTTATTTTATGAAATAACATTAGAAATTGAATCACCAAGAAAAAGAGAAAGAAAAGAAAAAAAATGGGAGGGTGGGTTTTCTATAAATGAATAGAAGAGTTAGAATTTATTGGTGTGGATTTTGAACATAATGTGATGGCATGCTTATTGATTCTCAAGTGAGTGAGTAGTCTTTATCAATTTATTTCATCCTTTAACTATCATTAAATAACATTACAAAATGGAATATGAGTAGCAATAGCCTCATGGGTATTTATACAAAAATATAGAATTAAATAATAGTGTCGTAATTTATTAGTAGAGGACTTATTATCCTCCAATAAAAGAATTTTGAGTAATTAAAGTGTGGTAAAAAAACATAAAACATTAAAAAAAAGTCCTTCAAACATTGGGTGGGATAATAGACCCACACGCCCTGAACCACTCACTATTCCACACGTCCTATGATGTGTGTATCTATCTATCCTCTTCCACTGTTCTTCAAAACCAACATGCACAGGCACACGCTCCATGCCATTGACTTTCCATTTCAAGTCTTTCATTATTCTTATTCTTATTTCTTTTCTTTTTTTTTTTCTTCCACTCAATACAAACTTTGTGAGTCCAAAAGTGCACTGCTCATTGTTACACTATACTTTTCCTCCTTTCTTCCTCATCCTAATCTCCTAGACCAAAGGTAACATCGTTTTTCCCCCACCTTTTTTCTTCATGTTCATGTAATATTGAGCGTGTTAAGTTTTGGCATAAATCAGTCCTCTTGTTGGCCATCAAATGCATGATTAATTAATGCATTCACGCCTTTAAACTAGTGGGTATGGGCAATGTGCCTTCTTTTGAGATGTTGGGTACGTGTAAGGTGTCTTATTCCAACTCATTTTTAAAATGGTATCCTGAGTGACCTCCTACAACCAAAACCATCGTTTGCATGCAAAATATTCTTTATTCAAAACAATTCCAACTTGCCCGGGGTCAATTATCTCTCTTCTCTCTTCTCTCTTCTACCCCTTTACCATTTTACCTCCCTTTTTCTATCTCAATGTTTTTATATCCTAAATAACAAATAAAAAAGACTAGTACTTTTGTATTATCCTGAAATAGTTGAGGGCATGATGGATTGATGATGCGAGAATCTTATCAAGTTTTCACTTCCATTCTTCCATTCCAAATTTCTTTTGCTTTGTTTTCCATGGCCTCCATCTTTTAACGTTTTTTGCAGTTGCCAAATAAGTGAATGAATTGACCAAAACTCCCCTACCCCAATGGGACCCATCACGTGCAATAGTCCTCCTCTCCACGGCTCCATCAACCATCACCGTACATTTATTTCCATCTCCAAACTCATCCACGGTAAACAGCAGCAGGGCCCCCACACAACACCACCACCTTCTCATTCTCATTTCTCAACTCCTTCTTCACTATATATACTTTTATTCTCACTACTCACTACCACTCTCATTCTAACCCAACCCAAACACTCCACTTTCTATCCTTAAACTCTTGTTTTCTTCTACTTCTTCTTGCCTACGTTCTTCCTTTTCTCAACACATGGCTGATGAATCTTCTGGAGACGTTGATCTAAGGTTGGGAGAACCTAAAGGGCCCAAAGTGGAGCCCGACACCGAGGAGCCTTCCGCGATACGTGTCATGCCGGTGGCTGTGCACGTGCCATCCATGTCCATGTCCAAGGCCCTGGCCCAAGCCCAGGCCCAACCGCAGAAACGGGCCTCCACCAAGGACCGTCACACCAAAGTCGAGGGCCGAGGCAGGAGGATCCGAATGCCCGCCACATGTGCGGCGCGGATCTTCCAACTCACCCGAGAACTCGGCCACAAGTCTGACGGCGAAACCATCCGCTGGCTCCTCGAACACGCCGAGCCCGCCATCATCGCCGCCACCGGCACCGGCACCGTCCCCGCCATCGCCATGTCCGTCAACGGCACGCTCAAGATTCCGACCACCTCTCCCTCCGACCCGGAAGACCCGCCAGAGAGGAAGAAGCGCAAGCGACCAGCGAACAGCGCCTACGTGGACGTAAACGACGGCGCCGTTTCAGTCCCCGCCGGCCTCACGAGCTCGAATAAGCAAAACACAAACGCAACCACCACGACCACCACCTCAACACCCACAATTCCGCAACACACCGCAATTCCGTTGCCGCAGGGCGTGGTTCCCGTGTGGGCAGTCCCTTCAAACGCCGTCCTTCCGACTGCCGGCGCGTTCTTCGTCGTCCCCCAAACCGCGTCCTTTCAGCACCAGCCGCAGTTTTTCACCATAGCACGACCTATCTCCGCGTTCGTCTCTTCCATGGTCACACCCGTTCAACTCCAACCGACCTCCACGTCCTCTCCCGCAAACGCCAACCCGTCCTCCACCACTCCGTCGTCGAAGTCCCCGGCCAGAGCGACCGTCATGGCTCCGACCACCACCACCACGACACACATGCTGAGAGATTTCTCGTTGGAGATTTACGACAAGCAAGAGTTGCAGTTCATGTCGCGCGCGTCTTCGAAGCATTGAGAGGTCTGAGAAGTGAACCTGGACGACGTCGTTGCGAGCGAGAGGAACAGCACGTGGGCACGTGATGCCGGATTTACAATGGTGGGACCACGTGCAATGATGTGGGTCACCACCAAAAGTGGAGGGTATGGTGGGGGACCCAGTGGGGTAATACAAAACTAGTACCACACAACTACTAGTACTCTACTCAGATCATTTTTTTCATATTTCCCAAAATAATGTTAATGATTAATTATAATAAATTTACATTTTAATTTCCGCGTCTTTAATCGAAAATTTTCCACTTTTCACTTACGAGAAATTAAATAACTAAAATTTGGATATTATTTGATTTGTTTGTTGGTGAGGGTTTAGGGTCCACTTAATGGGTGGTCATGTGAGGGTAGAGGAGGGACCCAAAAGGTAGGATTGTGAGGGTAATGGATGGACCCTACGGGACCGTTTACGCACCGTTCTCGAGTCAGCCTTTTCAAAGTGGTCCCTTTTGGTGCCAGAAAGTCCCAAGGGCTACGTGTCGCATCCTCCTTAGTCCACAGGTGGGGCACCACTTTTACCCTTCGACACGTGGGGTTTTCTCGGTCCCACCCCCCTCAACACCAACTACTTTATTGGTTTTCCTTTGCTTGGTCCAAACAAAACGTGAAACAAAATTAACCAAAAGAAAAATAATGGTATTTGTTGCGTGAATTATTATTATTATTATTTATTTATTTCATAGATAAATTGCTAGAGTGAAGAAGATTGGAATGTAATGATGACGTTATGCAAATATGCCACATTTATTATGTTTTTTTCCTTTATTTAATTTTGAGAAATTTTAAGGGTTGAGCAGGATACATGTAAAGAGAGAACTGGATTGAATCTGCGTTTTGAAGAATGTTTTGTCGTATTAGAGTTGAATAGCGAAATAGAATGTGATGTGGTTTTCTAGTTATGGTTTTCCCAATGTTACCAATGTTGCCGTGTTGTACTCAGAATCTTCAACTTCAAATGTCAGCGTGCTCGTCTTCAATTCAATAGTTGACAGCAATGTATTTTCTTAGAATTGGAATTTGCTAAAAAATCATGTTAATTTTGGATTAGGAACCTTTTTCACATGTTATGTTATGCAGTATGAGTATTAAAACATATCTATTTTAAAATAAAAAAGATGCTTAGTCTTAGAAAGGTAACATTTATACTTTATTAATCATTTGATTTTGATGAATAAGAGAAAAAAAATTGTATTATTTATTACATATATTTTAGAATAAATCATGCTTGTTTTTTCTTTTTTTTTATTGGATTTTTTTTCAAATACTTATACTTTTGGGATTTACATAAATTTATGTCTTATTTGTTTACCATTTTTTCCTGCTGCATTAACCTCCTTCACTGTTAGAAAACCGTTGCATCATGTATATTTATGAGAACAATTGTTTTAAGTATTTTAATTTAATTTATTTATATTATTATATAAAGATGACATTGTTATTTCTAATTACATAATTTTATTTTTATTAAACTGAAATAATTTTATTATTTAATAAAGAAAACTACCGTAAAATCTTTCTATTTAAACTTGTACAACTTTCCATCCAAAACATTCAGGTATCAAATGATTGTATTATGTATAACTCTTAAGCTCTTTTTTTTTTTTTAAAAAAAAATGTGAACACGGGAATGTATATGTTTCCTTCTATTTTCTATAACATTATTTCTTTGTATTTTTCATCAAGTGATTATTTTATTTAAATTTTTACTTATTTATTTATACTTTTAATACATTATAAAAAAATATTCACGTATTTGTTGTGTAAATATATTGTATCTAGGAAAAAAATAACTAAGCAATAATTTAGTTAAAAATATGTGAAGATGCAATTTTTTTATATATGTTATGACCTAATTATAAACTATCATAAAATTTATTAATTGTTATAATAATTATTAAAACTTTATATTTAAGATAATTGCAGATTAATTAATAATATAAAAAATTACAATAATAATGTATAAATATTAAACTTTTAAAAATGAAATAAAAATTGATATATTTATTTTTTATTGATAAGAAATTACATTTAATATTTTTTTTCAAATTCTTAAATTTTTTTGAAAACATCTAATTACTTTTTAAAAATAATTAAAATAAGCATACATATTTGTTTCAATAATAAGATATAAACAAATGCATGTTTTCTTGATTGCAATTTCTACAAAATTACATAAGTATTACAATTTTTTTTTTCCACAAGAGCATCATTATATGACCTTTTGGTGTATTTTTTTTTTATCAAATTGAGTGGGAAAGAGTGTCTCTGCACTAGACAACATGTATAAAAATAAAAGTAGCAATAAGAGGAGTTCTTTGGTTCATCCATTATAACATTGTTTTTCATTCTTAAGTGGGTATCGTAACATTTTAATTTGATATCACATCACTGCTCCAATTTTACCCTAGAATTAATTAAACTCTATTTAAGGATTAATCATGCATTAAACACTTCTTAATATACACTTTTTCTTCTTTACACCAAAGGAAAGGGACTATCTTTTACAGTGCTTTAAGAAAAAAGTTGTAAAAGTTCTTTTTTTTTTTTTTTTTTTTTAAAGAAGTTCAGTAACAGTGATAGAAGACAGCATAATAATCAAGTAATTAATGATAAGCATGAATCCACCACTCATTTTGGATCTTGATGCAGTAAACACAAATGTTGATTTTTAGTGCACTACATAATTTAATTTAATGCCTAGTTCAATTCTATATAATTATATATGAATTGTCAAATTAAATTTGGTAAGATCAATTTACTTCTTTTATATTATATTGTATTACATTATACTATGTTACATTTATATATATAAAGTTAAAAGTATATGTGTTGACCATTTACTTGTACCATCTTCTATTCATGTAGCAATGTGTAATTATCAGAGTTAAAAACAAGTATACATAAAAGATAAATTAATGAATAAAATTTGCATTTAACTTTGAATAAAAGAAATACAATATAATTTCTTTTAGTTACTTTATCATCAAATTCAACTTAGTAAAAGATTAACTTAGTTACTTAACAGATAGCGCGAATAAATCTTCAATAGATTGACAATTGGCTCAAGGAGATTTGATGATAATGATTAAATTGTATATTTTTTATTTGGATTAATCAAATTGCATAAATGTTCTTTGATTGTTAACTTTTTTTTTCTAATATTTATAAAAGTTTATGATCATTATAGCAAAAATTTATATATTATATTATATCTTTATAATCTTAGTATGCTATTTTTATTTATAATTAATATCATTATTTTTATATTTTATTTTGTATTTATAGATATATTAGTAAGAGTTCGAACCAATTTTAATCTTCTTATCTTCACCCTCAACTCTTACAACTTCTCGATCCTAGTTGATGTTAACATACCCAATTAGAAGATGTCGTGCTTACAACAACATTTTTTCTATGTGTTTTTATTACTAACATCTTTCCCATTCTCATTTGTTACATCACTTAAAATGTCGTCAACATCATAAATGTCATCACTATTGTCATAAGTATCAAAATTATTTGAACCTTTACCATTGTCAGTGTCTTTTAGAGTTTATCATCCACCTGATGAGAAAAGTCAACAACTATGTGTTGATGGAGGTGATGTGTAATCACACATTTAGGATGATCTCCTAAGTAATGTTGATCTTCCTATGGTTTCACCTTGTGGTTAAGGGTAAGAATTAATATAACATGTGCATTAAATGTTGCATCAATTTATTGTATACTAATTTTTGCATAATTTTTTTTTGTCTTTTAAGGTTTTATGTATGTTGGATTGCATCACATGCCATCGCAATGACAATTAAACAACAATATTATCAGTCGTGACCTACATGCGGTTCAATGATTGATGCAGACAAAGAGATATTCTTCCCGTGTTTTAAAGTAAGTTTTCTCATATTTAGTATCCTAATTACAAAATATTTTATTGATGTATTTTAATTTTGTTTACATATAAGAAAGTTAGTTGGAGCCTTAAGATGAGAAAAGGATAAAAAAGAATTTTCACTTAAAATTCTCACACAGACTATCTAAGATGTTCATGATAGCATGAAAAACTTGAAAGAATTTGAGTTGGATGTTTGATGAGGTGTGGAACCATTGTTATCCAAATGGAATTCTCCTACATATCTTGCAAAGTGTTCACAAGCCCAACAAAATTGAGCATTTGAAATAGGTGGCAGTTTACACACTCCATTAGTACACATGAGCATGCAATTTGCATGATAAGTATACTAAATATAAATTGTTTTTATTTCTTTATAACATCCTATATTAACAATATTTTTTGTAGGATAAGGAGTTGGGTTGTCCAACTAAAACAAGTTCAAAATTATAGGGAAGATAATGAGAGACTGAGTTGCTAATTACAATCACTTGTTAGAGTTGTCCTCCCTTTCCTTCCACCTGATGCACAAACCACATTTCAATAACAATAATAAAAACACCAACCTTAACAACATCAAGAGGGATCAAAACAAAACAACCGATGACAAAATCACAAAGACGAAGACAATATGGATACACTGATTACTCTAATTATTAGGCATTTATTTTTATTTTGGACTTTTAAACTATGTTAGCACTTGATTTCCTGTTGTTAGAAATTGATTTGGATTATATCTTCTTAGAGTTTCATTTTGGATCATGAGTTGTTAGCACTTGATTATAGATTATATATTGTTAGCTCTTGATTTGGATTATATTTTGTCATGACTTGATTTTGGATTATGTTAGCATTTGATTTAGATTATGTACGTCGTTGGAACTTGATTTGGATTATGTTAGTATTTGATTTAGATTATGTGTTGTTGGAACTTAGTTTGGATTATATGATCTTTGAGCTTCACTTTGGACTATGTGTTATAGGAGTACAAACAAATTTAAATACCAAACAAAATATTTTTCTTAAAACATTACTTACATACGAATTATTTATATATGGATTTACATACAGATTTATATACATATTATTTACACAAATTTACAAAATTCTTTTTAATTAAAAAAGAGTCTCTTTGCATTAATTACATAAAGATTTGTTTCTATATGTAATTCATCCACAGGTAACCCATAGATTTCTTACATACAGATGATGTTTTCATAGGTAATACATCTAGTCATTACCTACGAATTATTCCATAGATAATGTTACTCAACGAAACGTTTTCATATATAAATGTACCTACGTCCAATTTACATGCAAATTTATTTTCATATGTAATTTGTCGACAATGTCTAGTTTGCGACAAATTTGTAACTTTACATAAGAATTTTTTTTGTCAAAAAATTGATTTCTTTTTGTAGTGAGAAAGGATATCTTACAGAGGATAGAGATACAGTTTGAAGAAAAATTGAATAAAATTCGACAATCCTGATAGCAAGAGTTTGATGAAAAGTTAAAGTTCCTTTGTCCTCAACAACATACTCAAGGAACATCTATATTTCTTGAGGTTGTTTGAGTGAGCACAAAAGAGTGTCGTGTTGTTGTTGATAAGATCTCTTAGGGGATCATACCCACACTAATGTACCAAACTAGCGTCAGTTATATGTTGAAGATAATCTCTCGTGTCTAGTCGCACTTGGACAACAAGTAGAAAGGGGGTTAACCATCCAAGGTGTCCCTCTAAGTCTAACAGGACACAAGTGATGTTGATGAAGCTCAATATGTTGTTGCTCGATTGCCTCTACCCAACACAGAGGTTCAATTGGTGGGAGAGACTTTGGGCATATTTTCGGATTAACACATCTAGAAATATATGACCTCAATTCATCCAAAAATATGGGAACACAAAGATTCAGATCTAACAATGAATGCAAACATGGATGAGTAACTCCTAGAGGTATATTTTACATGGATTTATACTATTCTAACTTCTCATTTTTTTAGATAACTAACTGTTTGTCATTCATTTGATAATTGATTGCAATTATTCCAAAAAATTACATAGTATTATGGTTTTGTTTGCTCCAATAAAAACCCAGTCAGAAAATGAAAAGCTTATTACATAGTAAAATTTTACATTTCATCTTCTCTAAGATTAAACATCTTTTAATAATAATTATTTTATGTTCAAGATGTATGAAATTAATTTTTGTCACTTCTTTCTCATTTTAGAATAACAGGCAAACATACTTGTTTAAATGTGTGTACCATGTATTGGAGAATCATTATTTGAGCGGGTAGCATTGACTTGTGGATAGAGGTAACTAATATAAATATAATATGATTTCTATTTTAATTTTATGATCACAATATAATTAAATGTTTAAAGTCTTTAATGATAAATCTCCATTATTACATGATGATATTCAAAAGCTAACTGAATAATAAGTTACTTTTCTTCTCCAACATAATTAGTATAATTTTATTTAACTGTTTGATAGATTTTTAGATTAGATTACATACTTTTATATAGAATTTTTAGTTAAACTATTTATTTATTTATTGTTACTGAAAATTGTTTGTATTTTAAATTTTGAAGTCAAAACCAATATTATTTAAAAAAACGTTCAAAAGTTATATCGAATCTATTCTATGCAACGAAAATTTATATTAATTTTAATACCAACTGACGTAATTTAACTTGAATACTTGATGATCTAACATAAATTGTGTTTTAGTCCAACCTAAAATATAATTTTTTACATCAAAGATTTAATTCAACGTAAATTTATATATTAGAAAAGTCTTTATTCCACGGGCTTATTTTGTTAAATGATTTTAGATGAATTATTGAACATAGGCAGTTACTTTATGTGGGATATATATTGCTTCCTGCACTTAATAAATGTTTAATATGTTAACAATCTCTTTACTATTTTTATTTTAAAATTTATTTATTAAATATTTAAATATTTTTTTTTTCATACTGAGTCATATACACAAATAAGTGCAATCAAGTAAAAAGTTGTTAACTTCTCTCTTTATTGATAAATGTTAACAAACTTTTTTGATAAATAATAAAAAAATCTAATAAATATTAAAAAATATCTATATTTTTTCAAGTAACATTGAATTAGTTATAAAAAACTAAATATTTGAAAATAATGTGATAAATGGAATTTTTAAATTTAATTATATTAAATTATAAATATCTTAACACATCCAACATTATTTTTATTATTAATAAAAAAATAAAATATGAGAGAGATATTTATATAAACGTGAGAAAAATAAAAATTATTTAATATATAAAAATAACAAAGACATTATTAGTATTTTAAAAATTTGTTAAGTATAAAAAACATTTTGTATCGTCCTAAAAATAATTTGATAATAATTAAATATTAAGACCATACTAAAAATGTTTAATATCTAGATTAAGCACTCCACAAGGGAGTTAAAGAAAGATAAGTAACATTCTTATATATTGAGTTATGGTTTTTAGAAATACTCTGGTGAACGAAACTACCAAAATATATATATATATATATATATATATATATATATATATATATATATATATAATTTTATGAAAAATGAAAAGGTTGAAAATAGAAATAGAAGGTTAGAAAGGAAATTAAGAAGTGGTGGAGGGGGGGGGTCCGAGTGACCTAACACCAAATGGTACGTACCTTCGTGGTCCATCCACCACCCTTTCTCTCTATCAAAATATAGCATTTACTCGAAATATAGATTGAGGGTGAGTTGTCCTATAATTTATCAAGAATAATTTATTTTTTAAACTTGTATATTATTTTTATTTGTTTAGATTAACATTTTAATTATTTAAAGTTAGAATTTTGTTTAATAATATTTAAATGATACGAATCTTTAATTTATTTGCTTGTTTAATTAATTATTTATATGATATTGTTTCATAACTATGATTAATGTTTGATAAAATAAATAAAAACTTTGGTTATATGTCATATAAATAAGTGGGTCAAGCGATACACTTAGATTGTATTACAACAAATATATAAAACAAGTTATAAACAATAAAACAAAACAAAATGAATCTAGTCATCTAGTTTTATTAAGTTACGGTAGGTCAAATTAGATTATAAAATTTTTGAAAAAAAAAAAGTTCAAACTTAAGTTACCTTGATTTTAAATTTAGTTTAGTATCCATATAAAAAGGCTTACATTATTATTATGTAATATTATGTTAGAAAATGATAATTTAACATCCATTTAAACAAAATATACTCATTTGACAACTCACTTTAATAGTTATTTTAAACAAAATTAGAATGAATGTTTCACAATAAATCATTAACAATTTCAATTTATGGTTTAACTTTATTATTAAATAAATATTTCTAAAATAGTGCGACTATTTGAATTCAAACAAATAATTACTCCATTTATGTCAATACAAATAATTTGATTTTCGGCTAAACATGGAGATAAAACACATTTTATCGTTAATAATTTGATTTTCAACTACACATATAGAACAAAACACATTTTATCATTTTTTGACTTCATATAAAAAGAATTTTTTTTCAATAATAAACGAAACAAATTTTATGGTAAATACTTCATGTAATATAATTTGACAAAAACAAGTAACAATTAACATATAACGAAAATTATATATATATATATATATATATATATATATATATATATATATGATTTTATATATATATATATATAAGTATGATTTTATGTTCCTATATATAAGACATGGAACCACCCACATTCAATCTCTTTGTAAACTGGACCAGCTCGTTCGGTTGGATAGGTGAACCCATGAAATAACCAACTATGAATTTATTAGTAGTAGTAAATATTGACAAAATTTATTAAAAATTTTAATTTTAGTAAGATAACATATTTTATTTAAATTTTAAAACTTTATAAATTTATGTTTTATTTTAATTTTAATATCATATCATATTATATTTTTTAATTATTGTAATAATTCTATTAATATGTGTTTGATTCTGATTAAATCACTGTTGAATAGTTCAACTTTAAATTAGTATCTTAAACAATTAATAATTGGTTTGGTTTTAAAGACATTAGTTTCCTCTCTTTTTTTTTTTTTTTCTCCACAAAAAACAATGGAGGATGGAACTAATATAAATAAACGATAACATCAACTAATTAAGAAAAAAAATATATACGCAAAAATGATTTCTTTAAAATATAAATACTTTTTAATTTTTAAAATTTTCTTTTTATTAAAATAATATATTATTTACAACTGAATACCCCATTTAGAACATTACATATTTTATTCAAACCTATTTTTTTAATGCGTATTTATTAAATCAGCTTTAGTCATCCAATAAGAATCACCTGTCGCTATTATAAATTTCGTCAACTTATATATTATTTAAATTTTTATAAAATAATGCTGTCTCAAAATCCAATTTATTTTCTATTATAAATGTGGTCAACTTATATATTATTTAATTCTTTTATTTAATAAAGCTATTTCAAAATCTATTATTAAATAGGAAGTTCTTATCCTAAGTTATTCTTTTTCAAAATTTCATAGTGATAATTATTTAATGATCTGTTTATACGCATTAAAATATTTTTGATTTAATAATTTAAAACTTCTTATCATGAAAAATTATCTTTAAAAAATATATTAATATAAAATTATTTTGTACCATGTTCATATATAAAATTTACTTAATGTATATTTTTAAATATATTAAATGAAATTTTCACTACAAGAAAAAGTTAAATTATCGACGAAATTTTATCTGTCAATAAAATATCATTATCGATGACTTTATCGACAGATTTCTGAATCTGTCGGTAATTATAGCAGATTTACTGACAAATTTATTATAAATTCGTCAGTAATTATCGACGGACTCAGAAATCCGTCGATAATAATCAATTTATCGACAGATAGATGTTTCCGATAAATTTGTCTTGTTGGTATTTTTTATTTTTTTTTATAATGTTTATATCTAAGTTTAATGAGTATCAAAGATCTTGCTTTCAATAAAGATAAAATCAATTTAAAATATAAGTTTAAAATATTTACAACTAATTATATAATGTTGAATTATGTTTAAAATTATCACATGAATTATGTTTAAAATTATCACTTTATGTTTAAGGTGATCACTTCTTGAAAATATAGGGCTACTAAAGTTTGATATAATGTGATTTCTTGTATGTTTTTTTTTCTTCCGAGAAGATAGATTTATGACTTTTTTCCCTTTTGTGGATAGATTTATATACGTAAGAGAATGTGATAATTGGGTGAGATGTTAGGGGGTTAATGAATATATTTTAATAGTTTCATTAACTAGAGTCTGAACTTGATAATATATATAATTATAATGCAAAAATTAAATTCATGGAAATCAAACTTTATACAAAATTATTAGTCACTCATAAAAACGAAATTCAATGCATTTGTCTCTCAATAACCACACATATCATATGAGGATGTTATATCGAAAATTAGACTAATCTGAATTGAATTAAGAGCAGCATTGTGAGAGAGAAAATTTTCTTTAATTCTCTAAATGTTGTGTTATGATTGTTATCCTTTGAAAAGAAAAATTGTTCCAAAATTGGGAGTTGGTTAAGGATTTAGAGTCTTGGCTAGTTACCAATTTTGCCACCAAGAGTTTGGAATAACAGAAACATACTTAAATTTTCTTTTATTGCAGAACCATTTTTGTACGGCTCTGATCTGCAATTGCTGCCAAAAGAATTTTACAGAAAATACATGAATTTGGAGCCAAACTGTTGGATTGGCTAGAAGAGCTCCACAACATGCAACACTTTTTTGGATCTAAAATTGAAAATGTATTTTAAATATATTCAATCTTATATTCCACATCAAATCAAACATACACTTACGTAAAAATTCATATTTGTCATAAGACTATGATAAATAAAAAAAATTGTTTTACGAGGTGTACTTATATTCAACCAATAACTACTTTCATTAAATATTTAAAAAAAAAATCACAAAAAAACATGTTATTAATTAATAATTATACAAAGTAATTTTTTTTATAGTAATTACACCATCTATTCCTTCTTAAATAAGAGATCCGAAAGAAAGAACTAAAATTTATGTATGAAAAGAACAGTCGTTAAAATCAAACAAAATTAAAAATTAAAGTAAAAAAATAAAATAAAATTTTAAATTATCTAATAAATTAAGGATTTGTGTAATTTGATTTGATAAAATTAAGGTTTATTTTTTTTAAAATGCAATATTTAAAGAAAGTAGAAAAAAAATGTGTATTTAAAGTTATAATGAAATAGAAAATACTTTGAAGACTTGAGTAAACATGATGGATATAAAATTTATTGAATAATTGAAATAAAATGAAAAGTTGTGCAACAAAATAAATTTTTTCAAATGAGAAAAAATAAAAAATATCAACATTAAAAATAAAGTTTTTAGATTACATAATAAAATAAATAAATATTTTAGTAATTTAAAATAAGAATAAGTACGAAAATAAAGATAGAAAGGTTATCCACATCTCCATCCTTAATCCCAACTTAAAATATTAGATATATTCATATTTGTATCCGGTCATTATAGAAATTTCTCATTAAAATCGAGAAGAATAATATCTTAAAATTGAATTATGTAACATGCCTACTATAAATGTTATAGGAAAACTATAAAATATAACCCATAAAACATAATAACATAGGTATAGTTTTAGTAAACAAAAGTATTCTTAAGAACTCCAAGATGAAAAAGAATGGAATAGAAATTTGTTTCATTACTTGCAAAGTAAACAATTAGTGAACAAATCTATGTTTTACATGGACATACTTACTCAGTACATAGGCAATTAATTTGTATTTTCTTTTACTGAACTCAAGGTGTTTGCTGATATACAGTTAGAATTAATAAATCTTCCAAAAACTTAAATTCATTTAAGGTTAACTTTTTGAGCAGATGTTATTCCATACACATAAACTTAAGGATCATGCTTAAAAAAGCTTGATTATTGCTAATTATACTATCTATACATCATGTTTGGCAAGTGTTCATGCATGTAGTATGCTCTAAGTATTCAATATATATACAGTACCAGCCCTAAGTATACAATACTCTAAGTATTCAATATATATTTTGTACTAAGATATGTGAATATTTAACTTTTTCATTTTTATTTAATATGAGATTAGACTCACACTTAGATACCTAATACAACTCTTTGAACAATTGCTAACATATCACATGAGACATCATACTATAGCCAAATGGTATGAGCAGAGTTTATCTCCACTTTAGCATGAGCATATAAGCTCAACTGGGATTTCTTTCAATAGCAAACATTGTCAGGGTGCAATAACGGTGGTGATAAGAGACCACATGAATGATCCTTTATTAGTGGAACACAAAGGAAAATAGTAGCTAACTCAAACTTTGTGGCATGAGATGCTCTCACCTTCTGACACAGACTGTCCTTGCAATTTTAGGAACTTATTTTTCAAGCCATAGAGGATAATGCAAACATCTGCCACAAGCTAAAGGGGTTACAAATCCTTCAGGAATATAGAGCCAATTATTCAGTATCAGCTAATGAGAAGAACTTTTGCCTTTGAAGATTAGTCTTGTCTTGCAACTGGGTTGTTTCACACAAATTTGACAGAATGCCCATGTGGTAGCAGAGAATATGCTGCAAAATTGCTGCCACCATATTGGTTCAGTTATCTTCATCTTAAAGTTACACAAGTTTTGAGTTGGACCTTAATTGGTCTGTTGTGTTTTTCCTATTTTGTATGAACTTTGTAACACTTTGATTTTGGTTTTCTGGCCCTTGTGGCACTCTTTCTATTGACCATAAGGTGGTGTGGCCCAACTTGGTGAATGAAGGGTCCACCATGGACTTCCAGATACATTATACTAATTTCTGTAACTCCGAGTCCAATAACATGTAGGAAAAATTGTGAAGTAGAAAAAATAGTGACAGATTCTACTTAAGTGCTGTATAAAAGGAAATTTTTAACTATGTACCAGAATCAGGAAATTCCTAACTGGGTTTAAATTTTTTAGAAAACTGTTGTCACTTGTAATGTTAACTATGAGAAAACTAAAACGATTTGAAGGTTAACTCAAAGCAATAGAATATATGTGTCAAAATAAATGAAAACTTGACCGATAGATACTGCATATAATAATTTGTAATTTTTTATGTGTTGCATCATGACAGATGACTTTTCTTTAATTAAATACAATTTAAGCAACTATTTTTCTCGATTTATGTAACGTTGTTGTCTCTTGCCCCTTTTGGTGGCATGCCTAATATCAACTCCTACCTTGACAATAAAGTTTGAACACATAAAGAACAAGTGAAACTCAAGAAAGTGTAACTTTCTTATTCTTCAATGTAAGAAACAGTTCCTTCAATGACATTTTACGGGAAAATGCGATTGTTTAATGAGAAAAGGTGCTTATGCAATTGCCAATAAAGTTCCTCCTAATAATAAATATGTCTATGTCAAATTATAAGGATAAGTAAGCAATTACCACGTCACGCTACATGTTATTGTTAATTTGGTGATAAGCTAATCAAAGGGTTTCCTTACTATTAAATAAATGAATGTAGAACTACTACAGTTGGGTTTTCAAATTATGAAACAAAATTCAATGCATATTGTGTTGGGAATCTTAAATTCCTTAGAAAGCTTAAGAAAATCACAATTTCTACCCCATATAAATTACTACAGATAGAGTATGCGTGTTGTAAGAAAATCATAATTTCAAAGCCATTAATCTAAACCATTCAGAAAATTTGTAAAGAGATTCAGATGTTATTGATGACTTGCAAAGAAGTATGCTAAGACTATCATTGGTTCATTGTTCCTCTTATTAGTTTATAAGGATCACCAATCAAAAGCTCAAGATAAATTTCAGCACAAACTTTATTTTGTTTTTTTGTTATTATTATCTTCATACTACTTAAGTTTTTTTATCAACTGTCTCCATCTTACTCTTGTCAATTGATCACAGAAATTTAGGTGGGAAATTTACAAGTTTCTTCGAGAATCTGTAATCAAGTCTTTGCTTCTCCATTCCAAACAGAAACATTGATGAAACAGTTTTGTAAGTCAGAAAGTAAAACAGAATCCAGAACATGATTTCATACCAAACATGGTAGTTTTTCCAAGTTACAATTTGCAAAACATGTTTATAGTAGTAAGTAGACTCATAGAAAAGGGAGTGATAATATTTAGCAAGTGGTTTGTATGTATACAAGAAAAGAAATGAAAGTGAGTGAAAAAGATTTTATTACTATATACACTTAACACGGTGTTTCTTCAACTACATTGCATTTCAAAATTGTCTCTAATTTACATTCATCCTACATCCTAATGGCCAACAATGTGAACATAAAAAATAATCAAATGGTTAGATTTTCCTGAATGGCAATAAATGATCCTATAATCTTTCCTCCCACATCTGGGAACTCATCCTGGCCAGGAAGGGATCTGACCTTACCCTTTATATCCACTTCTACCGGGTACTTGAGCAGATGCCCTTTCATCTCTGTTGCATCATTTGATGCAAATTGTTTCCAGTTCTGTTCACCCATTGTTCTAATCCTCCTAACACATTCAAGGCTCTCTGGTTGTGAAAAACAGTCTTCAATAGTTCCTGTATGTTCAGCCCAAAGTGACATTCTATATCCATGGATCTTCATGGTATAGTTTCACAAAGAATTACAGTCAGTTCAGGAAGTGTGTTAATGTTACATAAATGTAAAAATAACATAGTATGAAAACACTATTCCAGCTATTCACAACCCATATTCTTTCACTTCATGCATGACACAACATATATAGTGAATCTGAAGTTAAATACCTTTTTTTTTATATATATATATAAAACTCATCTTAAGCATCACTATGAAACCTGACATCTCAGATAGAATGACATTCAAGATTTAAGCAATTATATGCCATCACATGAAACGTAATTATTTTCTTGGCACATGAAGCGCCGAGGTTACAAATACTTTTGGTTCCCTCAAAAGTTATATTCATAAATGCATATTTGTAGGGAATTAGAGAAGCCAAAGATGCTGGCTTTGTGGCCTGATGTTGCTTGGATTTAACTCCCCAAGAGTCAAATTTTTGCATTTTAGAAGCTAGTGTGTGGAATTACAATTTGTTATATGTGTACATGTAATGTATAACAACTTCAACTATTGATTTTTCAATCAAGGGGTTGCCATAAAGGGTTAAGAAAATATGAGAAGAAACAATGTACTAACTTCAAAAAAGCTTACCTGCCCAAGTGGATAAAACTTTCTTCTTGCCCAGGTATGATAAGGTTGGTAGGCTCCCATTGCAATCTCGGTGTCCCTTGTTCCTTCCATAGAGCGTTGATTGATGTTGGCAGACCCCAATATGACATATTCATCATCAACTATCATGCCTTTTGAATGAACATAAATCATGAATCTTCGATTGTTTCTACTAATTGCCTGGACAAAGACAACCACCCCACAAGTTTACTGTGCAAGTAGAAAAATGTAATTGAGAAGGGAAGAGGGAATGAGAGCATAGCATTCATACTTGTGGACTATTGGCTGGCGGAGGAGTTCCAGACACAGTGACATTCTCATACATATCTATTGCCTCCCTATTGCCAAGACAGAAGAAGTTCAAATAGTCTTGTGGAGAGAATGCTGCTTCAAGCCCAACTTCAACCAAAGCCTTGTAAATTGTCCCATACATCATTTGCATTGTTTTATGCTGAAATTTTTAAGGATAAAGAAAACAGAGTAAGAAGTGCAAGAACCAAGTCCTTTAAGGCCCTATAACTAGGATTGTTTTTGGTTAATGTTAATTCAGAAAATTTTCAGCTGACATCGATAAAAATGTTGACAAAAGAAAATCCTAATCAACGTCGTTATGGAAATAATCTTGATCGATGTTAACTTAAATAATTGTGGTAGAAATCAATTAAATACAATCTCAATCAACATTAATCGAGAAAAAGCTTCAACAATATCAATTGGAAAAATTTATACAAACTTTGACCAAAAATAGCATAAACCAAAATCGACTGAAGAAGATCATCAATACTAACTTTTTTAGTCATTAACGATTGCTTGATATTTAAACAACTTTTTACATTTGGCCGTAATTGAAATACTTATCTAAACAAGAAAAAAAATTAAAATTCAATAAATTCGAATCGTCTTGTCCAAACAATTTAAAATGAGATAATTCAAATTCAATGTACTTCAATATCTTAGAAATTGTGAAATTCCTAATCTAACTACAAGCTAAGTGATTTCAATGAAAGTTTGGTTTTTTATAATGCCAAATGGAATTGTTGATCCATGCAACTGCACCAATGTAACGAGGAAAGGCTCACTTGTTGGAGAAAGAAGCCATGTGCTCTAAAGCAGAAAGCATAGGAGAAAAAAAAAATGAAATACTGGTCTATGATTAAAATAGAGCTTATATGGAGCTAGATGCCAAGGTGAACAATAAGAAACCTAAAAAAAGACAGGATTTCAAATATTTCATAAAGGGAAAGCCAGAATAGAAGGCAATTGAAAAGAATATTTCTGATAGACCTTGTCATTTCTATTAAATAAATAACTAATACTTGATTCTTTAAAGCATTTATTGTCAGACAAAAAATAGTGGCCTTTATGTTGTGAGTTGAAGCATACCTGCCAAAAAAGAATCCTTTGAGTGGCAGCACCTGTTGGAACACCCTCCGGCCACATTGGAATAACAATGTACACTGCAAATCTCTCATTTGCCCTTATCTTTGCAGCAATCTTCAGTGCAATTTCCATCGGAATTAAATTATTGGCTCCTGCGAAAACAAGAAATTTTAACGTTGAAAAGACATATTTGAAACAATCTAATCAACCTCGTTATTCATCTTCACCCAGTATGTGATTACAGAAAATCCACCACGAGTGTCTAGTGGTGAGAAGTTCAAGTAGGTTGCTAGAGGTTGTGGGTTCAGATCTCCTTGCCAACAATGTAGCCAAAGAAAAAGAACAACTAAACGATACAGTTGATATGTCATGAATATATGAAAGGAACTAAACATTTCATAACTTTCTGAAAATACAATTAGAACAAGTTGAATATTCAATTATTAACCTCAAGAGGAAACCACAGGGATTTATATTTTAGTAAGATTTGGCTACAAACAAATTAATGATATAGAAAAAAGGCACAACACTATCTGTAATTTCCAGAGTCTTTGATCCATATAAAATGCAAGTAACATATCATGGATTTGAAAGGAAGTGGTCTTTTTTCTTTTACATAATCCGTAGATCATTAAGTTTAATTAGTAAAATATAGATTCTGCATAATGAATTTTCGCTTAGGATGCTTTATCCTTATAAAAACTGATATAGCAAAACAATTTATGCTCTTCAAAATCTTCAGCACAGTAAAAGAAAGAATTCTTGAAGCAAAAGACAAACATTTTCAGAAAGAAGAGTTGCATACCAAGGTCTTTATATTGACTCCAATTGTATGAAGACCCAATAAAATATTGATTCTCAATATAAATGTAATGTTGTGCAGCACGAATGGCCTTTATATATGCTGTATGTATACTCATGTCAATCAGCACATTCTTCCCACATACTAGATTCTGCATAAACACAGTAATATTTTAAGTATCCCTTAATTACACATAAGGTGACTCATGTCTGATGAATTGAAATCTAGCAAGAGAAAGAAAACTTAGAAACATGAAAACCTTTCACTGACCTTGCTTGATGCATCTTTTGGATCCTTCGGAAATCCCTTGACAGAATTTGAATCAATTGAACGGAATATCTGTGTTCCAAAAGCATGCATATTCAATGGTTTCCTCTAACTAGTGAAAATGAGAAGAAATTAAACTGCTTCTACAAATTCTAAATCTCTATTCAGCACCAATCAAATGAGCACCTGAACATGCCATGAGGCAGGATTATCCGCATCAAGATCAAGATCATCAGTTGAACTGATAATATCTTTTATTCTGTCTAGCTTAAGCAATGCATCATCATATGAACTCGTAAATTTTTTAATCCCTTTAGGTTTCGCAGCTCTTAACCAGCGCTCCTCAAAGTTGGTCAAAACATCGTAAGCTGCTGGACCATCAATTTTAGAATGTAAGTCATGCCATGGCTCCCTTGGACAGCCACCAGTATTACCCTATCATTGTAAAATCCACATCATCAGAATAATATGGTCTTCTATCTAGCTACAAACTTTGTTTTAAAATTGAAACGTATTAGTTCTTAGCTACATACTTCCATTATTTTTATTGAAAGGCTAAAATAGGAGAATATCTCTATTATGAATTTGCAGGAAAATTTTAGATGTGTCAGAAATATGGAATAGATTTACATGTTCAAAGACCATCTAGATAGCAACCACACATTATATATAGAATTGTCAAAGTGGATCAAAGTCTATGAGCCAACCTAGCCTACTAAGAACCCAGCTCACCCGAGTTGAACCTGTATTTGGATGTTATTTAGAATTACCATTTAGTGTTTGTGTTTTGTACGCATATTAGTATAGTATTTAGAATTGTCATTTTCAGGTATTATTTTGTTTATATTAACATATGTTATGGTCATTTTTATGCATGTTAATATGATGACTTTGCTACACAAGAATATGGAAATATTTCTTTGCTGTAATTTGTTTTCTTCAAGAACTACTAAAAATTGGAGTTATAAACCTTTGTGGCTTAAATTTACACATTTACTTTTGTTGCCTATGAAAATGATTGATGGAAAAATCTAGTGATAATACAACCAAACAAAAATGTAGTACCGTGAAAGTAGGGTTGTGATAGTCATCCTTATGCAGTGTCTGCAGTGTCCTAAAGAGAGGATGGTTGGGATTATCATATCGCCCATCACACAAATCAAGTCCACCAACAAATGCTACAATTTTTCTTTTGTCATTTCCAGCATCAGCATCCACAATTACAGTTTTCTGATGATGTGTATATATTGTTCCAACTTCCTGATAATTAGAAAGAAAAAAATTATTTTGGAACTCTAGAACTGAAATTGTAGAAGTATGTGAACATTATCTATACAGAGATCCAATGCAAAGATGTAGATATAGAAACATCTACAGAAACTAAAGCTTATCACAAATTCTGACATTCATGACAAGAGGTTAGGCAAACTACCAAACGGTGAACCACCCTATCAGTAGTAGTATGTCCATCATAAAGTATACCGAACTGGGAACAGGAGGAGATTGTTTAAAATACTCTAAGACAGTGAATCAACTGTTTTCCAGTAAATAAAAATATTTAATGGGTGGAATCATTGTCAAACCAAACCTTTTGTTTGGCCCAGCTATGTCGTTTTCCAGCAATGCGAGGACAAAGCAGCACTTGCACAGAAGAGTGCTTGAAAAATCGTCTAGTTTCCTCGTCATGAGTTGCCATTACACCATCCTGAATGTAAAACAGAATAATTTTGCATAATTAAAATAAAATCATATCATAAAACTATGATTTCAATCAAAAAGAAATTTTTTTTCTTGAGTCTTAAAACTAAAATTAAGTATACTTCATAGATCAGGCTAGAAATGTTATCAACACAAGACAAAATAACGACTTTGCAAGCTCACATACCATATGGAAATAATCATTTAGACAATATCAATAGCAAGTTACCTATTGTTAGTATTCCTTAATGACAGATTAATTATATGGAAAAGAAATATCACAAGCCAATACATATGAAGTCCCATATCCAACAGCAAACAGTTTGATTTGCAGATAGCTCTGACCTATTTAGGGCCATGTTAGTCCATTGGAAAGACAAAAACAGAGCTTTTACTAAGTGGTACTGAACTATAAGCAGATTATGAAGAAAGCCATTTCATCTCTGTAATATTTCGTATGAGAAAATGATACATTTTATAGAAAGAAGGAAGAAAACAAAAAAGGAAATTATGAATAGCATATTCTCAGAATTAAATAGGGATTACAAAATTACAAACAACAGATAAAAATAAACTGTAGAATAAATGACAGCAATTCTATTCACAATAACCAACATCTATCCATTTTTTTTCCATCATTAGTTTCAAAGCTGTCACTTGTCACAAGGAACAAAATTCCAAAAGAAAAAGCATGACTTAATTATGATAAATATGATGCAGAAAAAGAGTCCACATGCAGACTTTTGCAAACCATGTCCTACATTGGATATCCATTTCTAGGCATTCAAATTAATCCGTTGTGACACATACTTTCCTGTTCAACTGACTAGGAATGAGTGCAAACAATAAACCAAACACACCTAATCCTCCCCATTCAGAAAGACCGTAATAGGTAACAACATAAAAGAAACATTACAAACCATTTTGTAACCAAGAATGCTTCTTGATGTAGGGTCATCCCATACAAGTAGAAGCACTCTTACTCCCTCAGATGACTTAGCCCTTAGAAGTTCACCCAGGGTGAAATTTGTTGCATTGCCAGCATCCCTTACCAATTTAACTTTGTGCCACACTGACCACCCCGTAATGTAAACCAATCTCTGAGCTGCACGTATGGCATCAAAGATGTCATGCCAACACTTTCCATGAGCATAATACATGCCATGGTCAAGCATAACATTAGGTAGACAACCATCTGGGACATGAGCATCTTGATACAGATTAACCGTTCCACCTTTCCTCAACGGAAAATACGTGCCAGGAACCCCAAAATATTCAGGACCAGCTCCAACTCCTTGATGATAAGTGATAAGTTTCTCCATTGGAATGTACTGAATGGATAATCTCAAGACAGCACCTGGCTTACAAGGCTTCCCACTGCTATTCAGAATAGGGTAGGTCCCTTGAACCTTTTCCCCTGAGTATATTTGTTCAGCTGGAATTGCCACAACACCAATGAGCTGTGACCCCACCACATCACTATCCTTCACAACAAAATTAACTTCAGCTACATGATGTGCTACAGGAACATAGAAATGTTGCTCCCACACAGGGTTTTCACTATTGCTAATCACAAAAGTCCTCCCAATTACAGCATTTGACACAGAAATTGTTACATAAGGATCACTGGTAATCTTCCGGCCCACCGTTCCATCCACCTTGTTCACATTTACAGGCAACCTCCCAAACACATCTCCCAAAGTCTTATGGAACATATCCATGTTTGGAAGGTTTTTGGCTCGATGAACCCAAATGTCTAAATTCCCATGCAGGAGCAGAACTGGCAGAGACGCTTTGTTCGGAACTGGGATAATCTGCATGTTCTGATTATTCACTAACTCATCAGATTGAGGAGAGAGTTTAGTAGGGTCCTCCTGATCCAAATCTGAGGGGGAGTAGACAGAGCAACCATGAAACTCATCTCTATCATAATTTGAAATTGAAGGGGAATGTGTCAACAATGAAAGTGTACTTGGGGTATCAGACAGCCTGACAATGCTCATGTGATCATCCAAAGGAGGGTATATTGAAGGAGGGTTATAACTATCACTAGTTTGAGGCACTCCACCTCCTGTGCCACTCCATTCTGGAGGACCTTGGGGAGGGTAAGGATAAGTATTGGGTGGTTGAGGCATAGGAAAGTCAAAGGAATCATGAGGTGGTGGAGGAGGAGGAGGGTATGAGGAATGGTCTGTGTGGGTAGAATAAGGTGCTGAGGGTGGTGGAGGAGGTGGGGGGTATGAGTAGTTGAAGGTATCTGGAGGATTTGGTGGATATGGATATGGTGGTGGTGGTGCATATGGATCAGGAGGAGGGTATGGAGGGGTGTTGCCAGGGTACAAATAAGAGTTTGGATACCCATATGGATTTTGTGAAGACCCATAATTGTCCATTGATGAAAACAACTCAGAATTCAATTATTCAACTTCAAGATTTGATCTTTCATTCAAAAGGGTCACACCCCAGATGGAATTAGCATAAGGGCAATTGATTGAACATAGAGGGCACAAGAAAACATAGAAAAAAAACGCTGAATTGAAACTGATCGCATGAAAAATTAACGGCAATTTTTTTGGAGAATGATGTTAATAGAGATAAAGGGTGCACCAGAGAATTAAGGAAGCTGGGAGAAAGACAAGAATTGTGTGAGGAAAGAGAGGGAAAGGTTTATGATTTCGAAGGTTCGACGAAGAAGAAGATGCATTCCATTGCAGGGTATGAAGATGGATCTCTCTCATCTTGGTCCCACTGACAACTTCAAACCAAGTTAAGTTAAGGAAGCTTTTTCTTTTCCATAGCTATATGAGAAAAATAAATTTACTACATCCAAAATCAAAATATATTTAATTCTTTTTTGTTTGAAAAATAATCTGTATTACTACTTTTAGTTATCCCTTTTCATTTAATATTTTACTAAAAAAGTTAGACTTTTTTATTTTTAGTTGTCATTTTATAATATCGATGACGTATTTTTTGTTATTTGATTATTTATCAAAATATATAAGCAAATCTAATTAATATAAAAGATAAAAATTTGAAAATCTAAAGTTAAATCACATTTGTTAATTGACGTTCTTAATTACACGTCAAAGAAAGTATAAAATTCGTTTTTGTTTCCAATCAAGTAATAAAGGCAATTAATAATAAAGTTGTATTAAAATGTTACCGGAGCAGTCGGTGACCCAAGGACAAATCTGGACCGCACGCTTGGTAAGAGAGAGAAAGAGAAAAAAAAATTATATATATTAAAAAAAGGTGATTAGGGATTTGGGAATGTTTGAAAGTAGCAAACAAAAAATATCTGATTCTGAGTAATATTTGTTAATTGAAACTATTTTATAATCCTCTGAAGTATAGTAACGGAAATAACGACCTGTTACAGAAAACATAAATTACGCATATGCTTCCTACACCCCTACAAATGCATCCTGCACTCCAACAGTTATTTATAATGGCAAAAGTATCCTTGGCAGAATATACTAAAGGGAAAAGTGGTTCAATGACTAGGTGGTGACGGTAGATTTTCCGGCGAGTGGCGGTGATAGAGGGTGCTGCAACAAACTTCTACATTGTTCCTAGGTAAGTTGTTTTCATTTTGCATGATTAGACGTGGTATAGAGATACAAAGTGTCATTCGAATTCTGGAATAGTTTGTGGAGTGTGTGAAATGTCTTACAGAAAACGTTTTTCGTCAAAGATTTTTGTATTATGGAAAATGTTTTTCGAAAGAGGGGTGTGAGGACGGGGTTTTGTATTATGAAAAATGTTTTCCATAAAAGGTTTTTATACTATTAAAAACATTTTCTGGAAGAGGGGGTGTGAAACCTGGTTTTGTATTATGGAAAATGTTTTCCGTAATAGATTTTTGTATTATGGTAAACGTTTTCTATAAGAATTTTTTGTATTACAGGAAAGGTTTTTCGTAAGAGATTTTTTTATTATGAAAAATATTTTCTATAATACAAAATCCTCTTATGAAAAATGTTTTCCATAATACAAAATCCTTTTACGAAAAAAACATTTTTTATAATACAAAATCCTTTTATGGAAAATATTTTTCATAATACAAAAATCATTTATTAAAATATTTTTCATAATACAAAAACCTCTTACTAAAAATATTTTTCATAAGACATTCACACCCTCATAATCCAGTTTCTTCCAAAAAACATTTTTTGTAATATCCTAACCCCTTTTGTCTTCATTAACAAGGCTATAAGTGTCTATTCACATATTTCGATGGATAGAAGAAGCAAATGTGGGGTACAGGAAGCAATTGCCCATAAACTATCTGTATCTCAAACTGTTAATAAATACACTCATGTGTTACCATTGCCATGAACCAACAATTCAATTCAATTATGTTTAATGGTATCTATGATGATAGAACTTTTCGTATGAAGTTTTATTTAGTTTATTTAGAATTTGAAATTGAAAATTTTTGTTTCTATATCTGGTTTAATTTTTAAATATAATATTGGTTAGAGAAAAATAGTTTTTTATGTAAATTTTAATTAAGTTTTTGTATAAAACTTTATCTATAAAATGGTGAGAATTTAACTTTTCTAAAGTAAATAAAATTTTACTGCATAAAAATATCATATAATTTTTATTAAATTATTTAAGACGAAAATAATTTAACTTTTATTCTCGATAATATTTTTCAAATATTTTTATCGATAAAAATAAAATATAATTATTCTGATTTATCAGCCTCGTCAATAATGATTTTTGTGTATGATTCTTTCTCTTGTATCAAACGTTTAATTAAAATGTGCTTTTAGGTGTGCTTTTCATTTAAAAGCTTTTTTAAATTAAAAAATAAAAATAAAAGTGAATTTTATTTGTTATTGTTTATTTTTAAATTTATAGATATAGTTTTATACAAAAACTTAATTCTATAAAAATGATTTTTAAAAATAGTAAAGATTAAAGTTTTAAGTTATTTTTAATATACAAATTAAAATTTTAATTTGGTTTTATTTAATAAATTCTATCATTTCTCTAAACAAATTCTTACATTTTCTTTATCTTTACAAATTTTTGCCTTTATTTCACTCTTTTTTTTTTATCAAAAATTGTCTATTACACAACAATGACAAATAAAATAATCTGATATGACCATATTTTTATTTAAAGTATTTTTTTCTTTCATATCTCAAATTATTCTTTTGGTATTATGGTTATTTATAAGGTTTAAGACATGTATGTGAAATTTGAGTTGGTTAGATGATATTTTTTATTTGTTTGAGGATGGAAATCTTTATGAATTAGTAACATAATTTAATGTAAAGAGAGTTAATATATTTAATGTTTCTAGTAGAATTTAGAAGTTAATTTAAGTTAGAATATCTTAAAATTTAGTAGTTATTGATAATTAATAAATATCTTGTGACTTATCTTATTATTACAATATGTACATTGAAAATATTAAATAATTTATATAAATTATTTTATTTGATTAAATTAAATGCAAATGTTTGTGTTTAAATTTTGAATAGCCTGGTATTATTTACAGTGGAATTTGTGTTTTAGATGTTGAGTATTTTTAGTTTGTTGAGAAGACCCACTTCTTTTTTTAAAAGGATTTTTGTTCAGACAAAAATTTAAACAAGACAGATCTCTTTCTACATAAAAATTTTCATATTCAAGTGACAAACTTGTAGATCAAGCAATAATCTTATCGTTCAAGATTCTTGCTCAAAGGATAATAAGATAATATTATCGTTCAAGAACTTTGTATTGACACGCTTTTTATATTGTATAAATATTATATAATAAAGGAAATCCAATAATTACATTTGTTGATGTATTTTATTGCCTCTATATGAATAGTTTTGATGTTATTGTAAATAAATGGCTTATGACTATACATATGATAATGTATGTAATATATGAATAGTTTTGATGTTATTGTAAATAAATGACATATAACTGTACATATGATAATTTATGTTTGCATGTAATACTTAGCATCTCCACTATTATATAAATATTTGTTATTTAATTAAAAATTGATAGAATTTTTTATGTCCAGGAAGATATTATTATAAAGAAAATTAATCATAATGTAACCTTTTATATATATATATTACATTTTCATAAAAAATAACATATAAGTTATTTTTTGAATCATTATGAAAATGTAATATATATATATATATATATATATATATATATATATATATATATATATATATATATATATATATTCTTCTAAGGATATTAAAACTAAGTTATCAATGAGTTAACATTCTAGTGAAGATCTGGTACGTTTGTTTTTGAAAAGTTCTTACTTAACAGATTCATTTTCTCTCCATATCATAAACACATATGAAAGAAAAATATATGAAAAGGAAAATGTCTCTTTAAGTCTTAAATATCAATTTTAATAAATCTTACATACAATTATAAACAATAGAGTACTTATAAATATAAAACTCAATCCCACTAATCAAACATATAGATTCACATCCAAGTTTTCATGATTTGTTATCAACATCAAAAGTTACTTTAAAAGTAATTAGATAATTGAATATTTCTTATTAAAAATATTGACACACTCATACTTATTTTTTTCTAAATATTGGTAATTTTTCAGTTTATAAAAGAGATATTACTCACTATTTAACCTTAACAATGTTGAGCAAGTATTTTATAGTCTTAAGTTTGACCTATGAATATCATAGTTCGGAAACCTGCCCTAAACTATCTAAATATTCATTTATTTAATCAATACTTTTTTAAACTTCACCATAATCCTTGGTTTAGGGTGTTAAAAAAGGCTAAATTAAGTCTTGTAAGGTTCAAGACTTATCTTCTTGGTTGCTTTTTTTTTTTTTTTGTTAACCATTTATAAAAATTGAAAAATATAGTAATTTGAAATAGTTAGTGTGATTGACGAATTATATGTAAACCTAGTTAGAATTAATTACTATAAATTTAGTGTTATATATATATATATATATTAATTATAAGTATGTATATAGTTCTCTAATTAGAATTTTAGAGTGTTACAATTTTGGTGATTTTTAATATTTTTATTTATCTGATTAAAAGTTTTATGTAAAATTAAATTAATTCACATAAAATAAGTGATGATAAATAAAATATTTGTTAGTATTCTCACAATACTTAAGGATTTGATGAAATCATGCAAGACATGACCACCAGCAAGCTAAAGCAAGCAAGTGGAAATGTGTTCTAGGTTGTGTCTTAGTGTGAGTGAGTATGATTGACCGTGAAAGAGAACCTATGCACATCTAAGGAGAAATTCATTAGCACATGGGTTACATGATTTAAATCAAACCATAAAAAGGTTTTAACTTCAGTTAAAAACAGTTTTGGAAAATAAGGTAGTCAAAATAGTTTTGGAAAATAAGGTACTGAACTATTATGAACTGATTTCAAGTTAAGCCGAATCAATTTATTCGTGTCTGAGCATAACTGAATTAACAGTTTTGGAAAACAAAGTACTGAACTATTACA
>Ga0209700_100301_pt1 | contig 88154 bp, 46 predicted proteins | sample SiratroredBW_FD_187528 | JGI IMG/M metagenome (GOLD analysis project Ga0209700, IMG submission 187528) | Root nodule microbial communities of legume samples collected from California, USA - Siratro red BW (SPAdes) (version 2) | ecosystem: Host-associated > Plants > Roots > Nodule | place: USA... | reverse complement strand
TATATATAAATATATATATATATATATATATATATATATATATATATATATATATATATATATATTAAAGTTAAAGAAAATATAATTATTCATCTTTGAAATGTCAACTTAATTGAATTATCAGAGTTCATATTGATGTTTATCATAAATTTTATTTAAAAAAAAAAGGCTAAAAAAAATATAATAAAATATATGATCAAAATATTTTAAAAGGCATTTATCTATGACCATATTTGTCAAAAAAAATTTGAGAGATTCTTTAACAAACATTTGTTCACAAAATATTTATAATTTACATAGCAACGGTTTTTTGCGATAAAAAAAAAAAATAATAACAGATATTTTCATCGCAAATTTAATGTCTAATGTATATTTTTTAGTTATGTAATCACATTTGTGTCGGAATTTTTTATGAAGGAAAATACACGTTACAAATTAGCTTAATTAAAGGTTTGTCTCAAAAAGAATATAAATCTATAAAAAATGACGACGATTTTTTGTTTAGGTATAAAACTTTATTACAAATTTAAAAGTTAAAACTAAAAGGAGAATTCGATTTAATATAAGAGTTTCAACTATTAACTAAATTACCAAATGATTTTGAAGTGGGTTACTTAACATATCGCAAAATTTTTTATACAAAATTTACGATCTATTTTATTATCTTTGTTTACGTTAATTTCCTTTTCAATAAAACTTATATTATTTATTATTGTAAATGAAATAAAGGCATAAATTAGGCAACAAGATGCTCAATACATTTATCTGATCACTATTCAAAATGTCAGCTATCTAAATTAATGTTAACTTTCTATTTTGTTTTATTTCACCATAAAAATTTTCCATTTGATTGGTTCTTACTCTAATCGTAATTACTTGTTATGTTTTAATTGTACTTGAGTTTTTTTTCAATAACTGATAATCTTTAACAAATATTAAATATTTATTTTAAATGTAACTGTTGAAAAAAAAAAAAACAAGATGATGGCATTTCTTTTTCAAACACTAATTGAGAATTCCTTATATGCAATCATACCATAATTATTAGTAATTAATTAAAATCTATATTTGATACCCTTAACTTTTCATCTCCTTCTATTTTCCAAAATTGAACGTTTTCATTTCTTCCAAAGTTGTACCAACCTCTTCCAAGAATAACTTGATTTACTTGTTTACCATTGCTTGGTAAATTCATCTTTCACCACATTTGTTGAAATGACCTACACATTAACAAAAAGTTATAGTTAAAATAAAAAATATAGTTAATTAATAAACACACATTGTAAATGTTAACTAACCATTGTTTTCCATATTGGCAATTAATTGTTCATCAAAAAAATTACTTTCCCATAACATTTCTTCTAGTGCCCCTTTGAATCCTTGAAGTGCTTTCTAATTGTGGCCTTGAAACTCCAATTGGTGCTATAGAGAACCTTATTTTAAATGTACCTTGTCCAACATATTTAAAGTGAACCAATCCAACTTCAATTTGGTAGAAATCCTTTAAAGTATTCATGCCATTGTTAAAATAAGCAGAAACTTTGTTGTTTATTGTAATAACATCAATCTCCACAGCAAAAATATTGCCATAATCATCTTCAAGTATAACTGCTTTTCCCAGTTCAATATTCCATGTGTTGTAGAAACTTTTTGGAATTTTGACTCTGGTCTGATTTTTATTTTCCAAAAGAAATAATATGTTAGATATTACGATTAATTGAGTGAAAATTAACTATGTAAGAAAGTTTTCATGTAGTGATATTTACCTCACAAGCACGAATTATAGCTTCAAAGTATGCATCTGTATAATCCTTCATTTTTCCAAATTGTTGATCTATGGTCTGTGTAACATAAAAAAATAAATATTTACATATCAAATGTAATTTATTTGTATGTTTTTTTTTTCCTAGACATCTCGAACAAGTGGAATAACATACCAATATCAACATACAACACAAATCATTTTAGACATGGCACACCAATGTATTTAATTGGAGACACTAGTATTAATGAGAAACTTAGTATGTGAGAAACAACATTAATTTCACATAGAATACTATAAATGATTTCTAAGAAAACAAATTTTTACATCTCTTTGTTAAAGACCAATCCAATGTTCAATTTTGTAATAAAAATAAATACGTAAAAATATATTTAATATTTTATAAAGAATTGTAAAGTACTTTGAAGATGGACCGTCAACATCTTCCAATAGTTTTTATGTTTTTATTAAGAACAATTATACAATGACAACCTTGATTAAATATAAAATCAAAAACAACTTTATTTAATTTATGAATCATCCATTTATATTATTATAAGATGATTGTCAAGTCATGTACAATCTTCTTTAATAATATAAATGAAGTTGTCATTAAGTTCTATGTTTAAATAAAGATTGTCCATATATTACTGTTATGTTAATTTATAATTATAATGATATTTTAACAAAAAAAATAATTCAACTGTATAATTATTTCTTATATTAAATAGTTTAAGAAAATAATATAAAATATAAAAACAATTATATTTTTTTTATGTTTTCAAACATGAATATTAAATAATTCTAAATAAATTTCATTTGTTATTATTTATATATAATATATTTTGTTCTTCTTTGTTAAAATTTCACATGAAAAAATTAAGAGAAAACACAGGGAAAATTTTATCAGAATGAGACATAAGTCAGATCTATATAAGAAATTGACATTATTCTCAATCCAAAACAACAAATAGATTTTGTAAGTTTTTTTGTTATATATTGTTTAACTTTTTAATTTTTATATAACGTGGCTAGAATTAGATACCTTACAATTTCAACCAATACATCATGTACCTTACAACAATGAAATAAATAAAATATATAAATTTACAGACAATAAATACAACATAAGGAAAAACTTAAATAGGCATTGAAAAAAAAAATTAAAACTTTTGATGAGAGAATGTTACTAAGATAGGAAAAGGATTTGTCTTCCTTCTACAAAACCTAAGAGAAAAAAATTATGAATTGTTAGTTTTTCCATGAATGAAGAGAAAGAATAACATAAAGAAACCTAAAAATGAATAATCTAATATGAATGCAACATAATTATTAATGAATACAATTTGAGAATCTAAACATAACATTTTTCATGAAAACGCTAAAAATAAAAATACCTTCAATGGATGAGAATTCTGAAAATATGATGTTATATCTTCAAATTTTATAATATCTTATCTTTTCTATGGAAGGGTAAAAGAAAGTTGAGAGAACTTGAAGTAATAGATTTCTAATTGTCTTAAAGATGGAGAAATACTGGACTTCATATTTTTATATAATAAAAAACAGTTTATTCTTCAACGGTTATATTTGACTTTTTTACTTTACTATATTAACTATTATATATATTTATGTAATTCATTTATTATATTTGTTAAGCTGACGATAAATCAAGTTATTTTAAACTTTAACGTAATATTTGATTAAATGGTTAGACTTTAAAAGATAAATTTGCAGTTTGACAGGAATAATTTGTACAAATTTAAAGATTTTTTTCTTTTTGTGGGGGATGTATCTCCTCATACAGCAAAGACAAGTGAGAATTGGAAGGGTTTAACAAAGCAAAAGATAAAGTTGTTCTTAATTTTCACACTAAAAAATTTTCACTGCAATAGAATCAAATACAAAATTCTATGTTAAATAAGTTGTTCTTAAATCATGTTAAGACAACTAAGTCATTAGTTAAATAAGTAGTGAATGCAAAAATACATTAAAATTAAAAAAATATAATCAACATTTTTGTTGAGGTCCAATTATATTAAAGGATGCAAAATTTGACCAAAATACCAATAATAACCTTTCAATAAGATTATATAAAAATTATCATAAGTGTGTTGATATAGGTAATGTCATACATTGCAAATTATGCGATCACATATTTTTGGATTTTTTTTTTTTTACTAAGAAATTATTTTAGTGATTTCTCGAAAGTTAATGAGCTTAGTTGACACAATTATGGTCATCATTATCTGTGTATGGACAATAATCTGAGATTTATTGAAGACATAGTGTGTACAATAATTTGAGACATTAGTTTACTAAATATACTGCAATAACAACATTTGTAAAACCATAACACATCTCAATTAGCCTTATTAAGGGCTTAAACCAATAATGAAGAAGAAAAGTTGCATTCCACACCACTAATTTCAATTTGGAAAAACATTTATAAGAGTATAATTGTTAGATTTGTATGAAATAGATATGTTTAATTTAAATTGAGTTGATTTCTGACTATTCAATTATATTGCTTAACTTTGCCTTTATAATATAATTAATTTTTGTTCATTTTATATCAGTTTAACTCTTAAAAAATTATATCTTTATAATATAATTATTGACATTGTAATATTACCTCTAATAGCAAATTTTGTTATATTTTTATTTTTTTCTTAAACCTAAATATGGCCAGTATTATTATCATTATTATTATTATTTCTATTTACTTTTGTATTATGCTGACATGATGGGTTTTAATAATAGGTTAATATTTTCTATCAGACTTTAGATTTAAACTAAACATATCTTAAACTACATATATACATTAAAAAAAAAATGTTTAACTGTTGTATTTTTTAAGAACCATTCTTATAAGTGCTACAGTTTTATCTTTAGTCTCTAATATCCAATTATATTAAAAGTTTAAAATTTCATATTAATGGCATCACTTACCTCGTTTGTACAGTATCATCACAGTAGTAGAGGGTTCAAAACAAACAATTTATAGGAATAAAAAAATTTAAAGGGATAAATATGACAACATTACATAAACTAAACAAACGTGACATATTTTATCGGCACAAAAATAACTAAGTTTAAAATGCATTAATTCAATAAATTAATATAAAATTAATAATTTAAAATTTAATAAGCTAAAATAATAATGTATTTTATCCAAAAAAAATTCTTTATCTTTTTGCTTTGTTCAACACTTGAAGGTTTTAAACATTAGAAAACACTGTGTGCTCTATTTACACCATATACATTTTTTCTTCTTTCTCTTATACACATACCTCATAATCAATTCATATTTTGTTTATTTTTATTTTTTTCACTCAACGCTTATATATTTACTTATTACATTCTCTCTCTCTCTCTCTTTTTTTTTTTTTTTTTTTTTTTCATTATTCATTATAGATAAAGTGAGAATAGTTCCAGTAGTATACCGACGACTTATCATCAAAAAGCCTGACATCGACTAACAAGTTTATTAGAAAACTATACTTTGAATTTTTCTTAAAAAAACCCTTTAAAGTTAAAAATAATTAATTTGTACTCCTGTCAAGAGTATGTAAAGTGCGGTAAATGGTCTTTTTGAAAAATATCATTTAAATAGTTTTTTTTTTTTGAAAACTATGACATTGTGGTGTTAAACAAGAAAGAAAGAAAAAAAAATTAAAAATGATAAAAAAATGTGTGATTACCATGATTAAATTTTGTAATTTAAGATTCTTATTTTATGCTAGTTTTAAATTAAATTTATATATTACAAAGATTACAGAGGGTCTATTTTTCTCATCAAAGTGAATCCACGATGAACTAAGCAAGATACTCATAGAGGCAGTTCAGCATTGGTTGGCAGTAGCTTAACGAGATGTGTGTGGAAAATAATTTTTATTTTTAATCTTGGGCAATTTTGATAAATATTACTGAAATTTACAGATTTTGAAAAAATTGCTTTGGATATATCGTGATAGGATAACATAAATTTAAATGTAAAGAAACTAAAATAGTGTCACTTAATATAATTTTAATGTGAAAAAAGTTAAGATTTTTTTTTATTTTAATTAAAATCGTGTCCATATAACTTTGTTTAAAATAAAAAATAAAAATATCAATAAATATTACTTAAAGTAACGTGAGTTTAGAATGACTTCTTCCTTTAGGTTAAAATTATATAACAGTGACACGATTTGTTTTTACAAATTCAAAGTCGTGTAATACATATATATTACTTTTTTACAATAATTTCATCTCATACTAATTCGATTTAGACATTTATAAATATAAGATTCATTAAATAAGAAATTTTATCCAAAAGATTATATAAGTAAAAAATTACAAAAAAGATATTTTCCTAATAAATGTTAACTAATAGTAGAAAATATGTTAAAAATATATTTTGCTAATATATCTCAATGTGAATCGGTCTATTTTTTATATATAATTTGCGATAAATAATGAACTGGTTCAAGAGGCCAACATGTAAGGTAGTTTAGGTAGGAATAACTAAAACTTACATTGATGTTCAAGTGTGTGTATTCTTGAAGAGAGCATGGAATGGTCCAGAATCAAAACCTTGTGAGTCACACACAATGTATATCATCAGTAGAATCCTCAAGTGAAATGAGTGGCTCCAGATTCATACTGTTGAGCAGCCTTTGCACGTGATCTTCCTCTTCCTGCTTTGTGTTTCCAAAGGAAACCATCTCAGAATTGGCTTATGCTCCAATATCAGTAATTCTGCAATCATGCCGTAGGAGACTGAAAATCTTCCAACCCTTCCAAGTATTTATTCAGCCTGAGTATACTCTAACAGCATGTGTGGAGAACGGTAAATTTTAATAAGCGTCCAATACAAAACCTCTTCCACTTCAAGCTCTCCAGCAGCTCTTGCAGCATATATATCTTCACATATTGCCATCAATCTGCATCAATGAACAAAGACACTTATTGAAACCACCATTGACACCCACTTCGTTTTATTTCTCACTAAAACAGAAGGGTGCCTCATATGAACACTCTACAGAGATGGATTAATTGCTCGAGCACCTGTCACACGAAGGAAGATTCTCAAAAGGAATTCTCATTCGCAAGTCAGAACATTGTAATCTGATAAAACGTCCAACTGCTAGCACAAAGGTAATGTACAGCCCCCAGATGCTGAACTTGCTGAGAGTGTCACCGATAATGCCCTCTTAAGCAACAAGGAGACTGGTATTAGTCAATGTATTGATAAAATCTGGGGGAAACAATGCCTGAATTCGGCCTAACTCATGAATAGACACTATATGATCAGTGCAAGGATGAAAATGATATTTTGTTAGTATTAGTTTTAAAGAATAAAATACTTGTCTGAATTTCTAGAATAAGAATTTACATTAGTTGTAATTTTAGACTAAAATTTACTTTTACTGCATTTTCTTTTAATCGTAATTTGTTTTGTAATTTCTTTAAATTTGTAATTTTAGATTGAGTTTGAAATTGGGCTTCAATTGAAGACTCAATAAGATTTCAATAAGGAGGGCAAAATTCAGCCAAGAAAAGGAGAGAAGAAAGTCCAAAGCATACATGTAAAGCATGTGCTTATATTAGTGCCTTGGATAGCAAGCTACACAAACATAGAAAACACCACTCAAATTCCATAGAGAGAGAACTTTCTAGATTAGAATTTGAATTTTTCCTCTTTAATATCATTCATTTTTTTTTTTAACAAACATCATTTTTTGGATATATAAGAAATTGAGAGTTTTTTTTGCATATTTGTTTATTGTAAGAGTCTTTCTCATTCCAAGTCTAATATATTGATATCTTAGGATTCAAGTCAGATTCTCCCATATACTTATTTTGAAGATGATATGCAGAATGACATGTTCTTTTATTCCTAAATCCTCATCCTTTTTTTTTTTTCTATTTCATTTTGTTACTTTGATATATTATTTATAGATTTGTTCTTACTTTACACCAAACTTATTTTCCATTCAGTTCTTATTCAAGTTTTTTATCTCAATATCATGTTCTTACTTTCCTTATGTTCTTATGAATCTATGAATCATAACCTCCCATGAACTCTTGAAATTAAAGCAAAGATGAGGTTTAAGATGTAGCTTGATTCTTGATATTATTTTGTTTCTAATGTTTAGCTTTCTTTGTCAACCTTGTCTTCTATCACTAAGCACCAAGTGTGTATTTAGAGTAAAGTTTGTAAAATTGATTTTGTGTGAGGTGATTGATATTATAATGTAATGATTCTAAAAAGCAAGTTACTGGTAATGAATCAGACTATTTTTTATATGAAAACAAAAAGTACGTAAAGTTGTTTTAATTCAAATAATTTTGGACTCAATAAATTCTTGAACAGAACCAAACATATGAAACACACTAAATAGGCAACTGTATTTAAGTTTAAGTTCAGCTTACGCGGGGTTTCTTCAGATACGATTATAGCCATAGGTCCTGGGAACTTCCCACATCCAATTGAACCTAAAATGCCCAAATCATAAAATGACCACCACTCAGGATCTCCATGATTAAGAACAAGATCCCCACTAACCAGCTCAACCTGCATGGACCATATGCCCATTAGAATCTGAGCCATAGCTAGTAAATGTAGCAGTCCAACTGAGTAAACAAGGTACATTTTTTTGGTCTTAATATATATTTTTAGTCTCAGATTAGGCATATTATATATTAAACATACCGACTGTTCGAGGGATCGCACATCTCCGGACCCTGTGACTCGGAAATATCTAGGGTAAATATTGAATACTGCGAAGCTGTTAGAAGTACCATTGAAAACGTCAATCACTTCTGAAGATGTGGGAAGATCCGGCTCCATTATGGTTAATTCATACTTGACTGCTTCCTTTCCTTTAGGTCTATCTCTGATAAATTCCCAGGAGAAAGAAATGTCCATATTCCGCGTAAGGGACTTTATAAATCTGGCCTGCACAATTGGTGGAACAAGCCACAATGTACTTGCATCTGATTGGCAGCAAATTAATTGAATGTCTTTCTCATTGTATGCACTAAGATAACCCTGGGGATCCAAACTTGTGCGTGCTTCAAGATTTTCCCAAGAAATCTTCTCGCACAAAGTAGTCTTAAACAATGTCAACCTTCCACTTGATGTCTTTATATCAACCCGGGCACTTGCATCTTTGATTGGGTTCGCAATATTTGTTGGGTTACCACTGCTGTACATCTGTCCAGAAAACGTAATTTTGAAGAAATGGTGCAAGTGATAGTTCAGTAAATAATTTCAGAATTTTTTTGATATTATTACAATCTAGACTTCGTAACTGATCTAAAAGAAGTGCCGGTAATAGTCCTATGGTATGACTTATGAGCTATCAGAAAACAGCTGACACTGACCATATAACGCTTCCATGATTTTTTTAACTCGTAATATTCTATTTTCAAGGCCTGATATGTCCGAGAACTTGACAACAGATTTTTCGCGTTGGCATTCTGATACATGACTTGAACACTTCTGTTAAATCTAGGAAATATATATCTCTGCCCCCGATCAAAAAATGATAATCGAAGTGGATAAAACAAGCCAACTTGAGATATTTCAATTACCTAAGCTAAAGTACATAACAGGTATTGGGCCATCACAGTGATTCGGGGAAGAGAAGCTGTGCCAATGATTTTATATATTTCTTTTCATCAATCAGTCATGTTCAGCTTTAAGTTATGAAATAACAAATTATATCGTATAGCTCCATGGAAGGCAGTTATTTTCAAGCAAATTGCTTCTTTAAATTGAAAATATTTACTTCAACCTTTTCAGACCAAGTCATTCCCATATTATTATACTTATTGTTTCATTAGTTGTGTAAAAGGATTTCAGAATTAGATGAGATTCAAAGTTGAATTTTTTATTTTTAAATTTTAACAGACAATACTTGGAATTTTGCTTCTTACCAACATCGGAGCCCATATGACACATAGTAATACAAAAAATAAACATATCCCATTGGTGAACTTCGTCGTTTTTGTTTGCTTTTGTCCTTGTTGGTGCCTGGCTCTATTCAGATCCACATCGCATTTGACAAGAAACAGACTTGAATGAATGTCTTCTAACTAGAAAAAAAAAAAGTCAAATTGTTATAAATAGGGAAAAGAAACGCACATTGCCCTACAGTTTATTGTGCTCGAGAATAGCCAATAAAGAGAAGTTCTATACTATTAACATCCTAATAGCGTAACTCATAAGCAGTAGCAGCAAAAAAAATTATCAAGAGGAAACATGTGAAGATCGTTGACAACATACCTTGAGCCAGTCATGCATAGTCAGAGATGTTGTTGTGCAAGACCAATCTAGCACACATCTCAATTCATAAAGGAAAGGTATAGCACGATATAGTCGAAAACCCAAAACATTAATCCGAGAAACACTACTGGTCAAAAATTGCCTGTACAAAGTGCTCTTGTGTGGAATCCCACAATGAAGTTGTATGGCTTGCAAAACCAGAGAAATTGCTTTTGTGAGATAAATGGCTCGGAGTGCTTGTATTCCAGAATATCTGTGTAAAGGATCCATATCCCAAGCATATTTTGTGACAGAATACGTGAAGAGAATAAGGTTGAATAAATAGAAAATAACTTTGCCTGTTGCAAATGAGCAGAGGTATATAATTCGATCAAGCACAATCAAGAAAAAGACAACCTGCAAGGTAAAGCTCTTACGCTTAGTAACTAACGAGACATACAAATTTATTATCAACATGACAGATTCAAAATGTAAATTCGCATCAGTCATATGGATCAGAACATATTAAACCATATAACAAAGTAAAATGAATCATTTTGGCATCGAAAGAAGCCAATAAGGTTCTGAAAAAATATGAATACAAGTCTCATGATCCTTTGGAAGAAAAAAATAGTAGAGCAGTGGCTGGGCTGTACTTGTAGTTAGACCCCACAACCCTTCAGCTCCCCTGATATGAATTAGCGGTATATATCCGTTTCGCTAGACAACACAACAGCAAGGCAAAAGGTCTATTTCAAATTGTTTTCTTTGAAATATGAATGACTCCTGTAATTTGAGGCTTAATATGGTAAATATCTTCCCGAAATATGTAATACGAATCCAAGATCATGTTTCGCGATGCTTGGGAAACTAAATATTATTGACTTGATTCCAATGCAACCGCTAATCGATAAATATCATATAGGCTATATCTAATAAAAGGAAAACGAGAAATACATGAACAAATTCCGGTCTCATTAATTATAGATACAATCTCAGTCTTTGCAGGAACTATTCTCTTAAATTAATGCCCAACACTCTCCTCAAAGTAGTGAATGGATGACAATCATTCTCAGCTTGCAAGATCAAGACACCTCTATACGGGAAGCCCCTGGGTGAATACATAAGCAAATTTAAGTCCTAAAGGGTGTAGGTTATAGCTATAAGACCACTATCCCATTTCTTGATAAAATGTTTATTTCTGTGTGCTAAGTTTTATCATGTAGCACTAGGTTGTGTGCGATACTAATAGCGAGGTTATTATCACAAGAGCTTTATAAGATCCTTGAACTTTTTCTTGAATCATCAAGTATAATCTCTCATAACACCTAACAAAGAGAGTCCTAATGGGTGTAGGTTATAGCCATAAGACCACTGATCTTTCAATTACATTTGCTGTAAGTTCATTCATAAGACCACTTGGAACTCCATTCTGTACTCGACCTTTCAATTACATTTGCTTTTTACTTTTACATTAGAATATATAAGATATTTCTTGAAATAACTTTCTGGAACAAGCTTTCCAAAAGAGCTTTTTAGAAGAAACTTTCCACCAGACTCAACATTTTACTCTTTCTCTTTTTACTCTCAAAGACTGAAGTGGAGAACGGGGAGCAGTCAGATGTGCAGCAGAGAAAAAGACACAATGGTGGCCATGACTGTAATAACAGTGACAACGGAGCGTGGTATATTTCAGTCCTTTTACTATTAGTATAGGGGTGTAGATAGTAATCATGGGAGTGCAGAAAGCAAAATCCCTCTAGAGATTATACTCAATTAGTACTCTATAATTTCTCTGTACACCTCAACATTATAGTGAAGGGAATTTCATTTTGTACCCCATGTTTCCTCCTACGTTTCGAAACATTCAATAACAAATATACCAAGGAGGTTTCCGCAACAATTTAGAATGTATTTAGGAATGAACTAAGGTGAGTGAGAATGTAATCTGTCCACATGCAATTCTGGTTGATATTTGGAGTCGTAGAAATGTCTTAATAAGAGAGTCTTCATCATCTCTGCTTTAAAATGATTCAGCTTCTAACATCCATTGAAAGTTCCTAAACCCTAAAGTCGTAGATACTGATTGGACCGAGTTAAAATAGTTACAAGTTACAAACAATAAGTCGATACAGACCTTACACGATTGGTCATTCGAACCAAAGAATTAGGAAGAGCCCTTTATTTTCATCCATGATATAAAGTATGGCAGTGGCAACATCCTAATAACAAATAAGAAACCTTCAAACATCCCCTAAATGAAGCAAGATTGCAGCAAATTGACCCTTGAGTCTGGAAGGGTTTCGCCAACAAGAGGTCTATGACAGCAACAACATGAATGCGATGCTGGAAGGGGGAGAGACAATCACGTGTCCGAAACAAAAGATTAGTGTGATGACAAGGCTTTGGGGAGGGGTCAATCAAGAGGAGGTGATCCTCCCATTTTGATCACTGGCCGGATTTGCAATAGCAAGAGGGTGAACAACAACAAATAGTGGTTGGACGGTCGTAGAGCATCCACGATCAAGAGATTTATATATACTCAACTCCAGCTTTTGAAGTTAAAAATACTTCTCTGGTTTTTTGGCTTCACAAAGCCATTTATGGTGTCAAACAAGCACCTAGAGTTTGGTTTGAAAAACTTATTAAAAACCCTTCCTCAGTTTGGTTCTACAGAAAGTAAATGGGATCCTTCTTTGTTTTCATATTCTCAGCAAAATGGTACTGTCTACTTCCTTTTTTACGTTGATCTTACTTTTTATGCTGATGATATCATTATAATAGGAAAAACTACATACTTGGTTCAGCACCTGATACATAAATTACATTTTGTCTTTTCTGTCAAACAGCTAGGTTGCCTTTGATTGTTTTCTTGCTTTTTAAGTCTATTTCTGACATCATAGCTGAAAATTTTTTCTAGATGATGGATAATGTTGCTAGATGCCTCTTAAATTTAGAGCTTCAAAAGATTGACTCTTAAATTAAGAGTTTCAAAAGATTGACTCTTAAATTAAGAGCTTCAAAAGATTGACTCTTAAATTAAGAGTTTCAAAAGATTGACTCTTAAATTAAGAGTTTCAAAAGATTGATGCTTAAATTAAGAGTTTCAAAGATTGATGCTTTAAGAGTTTCAAGAACAAATCTGGACATTTTGGTAATCTAATAGCTCAACATACACTCAAAACCAAAGCTTTATTACAATGGTGAGAATCATATTGTGATGAACATCCAGAATTACAAAGATTTGCAAGAGTATTGAGTTTGACTTGTAGTTCATCCTGTTATGAGCATAATTGGACTGCTTCTGTGATGGTAAGAATTTAAATTTATCAAATTGATTTTATAATTATTTTTAGAGGCTAGTATGAATGTTAATTAATTTTATAATTATTTAGGACAACACCAATAAAAGAAATAGTTTATAACAAAAGACCATAAATAATGTGGTGTTTGTGACGACTGACCCAAGATTGAAGAAGGATGTTAGGAAAATAAAAGACTATAATATTGATGATCTTGCTTTTAATGATGAATTTACCATGGAGGAGAATGAAACAAATTCAAATTTAGATGCTTCAAATGAAGACATCTTAGTTGAAGTTAGAGAAGATCAAGATGCCAGTGGTAGGGTTGATGTACCTATGAATGATTTGAAGATTCCTCAAATTCTTGATGAAAGTCATAGAGGACATGACTTTAATGAAAATTAGGATCATGTGGAGGAGGAGGATGATTATCCTGCTTTTCATGTGAAGGATTTTCTCAGATAGTTTGTTTATGTTAAATACTTACAAATGTATTAGTTGTTTTGTGTATGAACATTTTATGAATTATGAACCTATTTTTAATTATGTATTGGATCTTACTACTTAAGACTTATTATTATGTATGAGTTATTTTTATTATCTATATTGTTTTTAATGGATGCGTATGTTTATGAATATAATTTTTCTATTAACTCTTACTATTTGAGTTACTTCCCCCTTTCCGATCATTGAGTTTCACAACATTGCATTAGATGACTTCATTTCAAACTTCACAACATTGCATTAAATGACTTCATTTCAAACTTCTCGTTCATTCTTTCGAACTAAAGTTGCTTGAACTTTTTTAAGAGAGAGGATCAATCTTCTTTAAAACAAGATGTCCCTAAGGCAATGAATACAATAATAATAGCAACGCTTGATTCTCATCATTGATATGTACGTCAATAGAATTTTCTTATTGTTCACTAATTGCCCTTTCGCTACTCATCTTGTATGAAAATAGTGTCTATTTTAGATATAGACAATTAACTAGAGACTTCTTCATGTATAAGCTCTCAAATTTCATCCATAGTCCTATTATTGTTTTCTCCTTCCATACATGCGTCAACACCTTATCACCAATGCTCAAGACAATAGCATTACTAGTCTTCTTTCTTGTCCTTATCAAAATCAAGCTTGGATTCACCTTCCAAAGCTTCCAATAGGCCTAGAAGTGCACATATTTTCAACGTCCACAATCAGAAATCATTCTCTCCAGAAAACTTCTCAACCTTGTACTTCACTAAAGTCATAGTTGATTACAATCCACGCTCACCACATTTGTTTCTTGTGGAATTAACATCATAATAGAATGTCCAACACAAACACCACAAGAAATTGAAGAATAGTGAATATAAAAGAAAGAATAACAACACAAGAAGATAATGAGGTTCAACTAGAGTATTAACAAACTATAATCTACATCCTTGAACAAATTCACTAAGAACAAGTTTTTCTCTCTCAGAGCTACAGAAAGAACTTACTCAAATGTTTCTCTCTTAAACCAGTGAATGCTTGCTCATCTCAGAACTCAACAAATCAACGTCATGTCTTACACGAGGTGTCTATTTATACAAACAATTATAATAAACTCTCGTGAACCACCACACATATCACTTAACAGAAATGTGACATGTGACACTCATGTTTCATGCTTAAGACAGACGTAAAACATATGATGACCTACTTAGCTGAAGAAACAATTGACTATACAAGATGACCCTCCACCAAACGAGTGTACCAGACAATCCCCACTACACGAGCATACAAGACAATGTTTCTCCAAACATTGTACAAGATGATCTTCACTAGATGAGTGTAACAAAATATCTCTATAGGTTGTATTAGACTATTTTTTACCAAACAACACGCAAAGAATAGACAACCAAGTATTACTAGACGACCTTGTTCAACTAGATTATTTTTAACAGTTTACTAATTGACCCTGTCTATACATGAACTTTGAGTAAATTATTTAATCAATGCATTTGAACATAAATTTCAAGTCACATCAAGCAAAATGATCAGCCATCTACATCTCAGTGTTGGACTTATAATATACATAATAGAAATGAAATAAGCCATCTATATCATACATTCCGAAAGAAAAAAACTTACCATGAGAACTAGCACAAAATCTTCTGGGAACTGATCTTCAAGCTGATACACTTCAAGAAACTCACTATTAGCTTTCATAACTGATTCGTATAAAATGGAAATTAAGAAGAAAACAACCAAATCAGCTCCAAAAATGTAGGCATACAGATCAATTTCCTTTTTTCCACCACCAATGACAGAAAGTATGCGATATGGAAACCCAATTTCGTTAAAAATACCAGCATGTTGAGCCTTTTGAATCTCATTGGATACATCTTCCGCTGGGGTTAATGAACTGTACCATTCCTCAGCAGCAAATTCAATTGGAGGGGAGGCATATAACACCTCAAAAACAACAAGACACAAGTTTTCGTTTTCTTCGCCTTTTTCAATGCTCTGTACACGAACCCTACTCGCCGAGTGCAACTTAAAATGGTTATCCACTTTGCATCTCCTCCTATGAAAGATCTTCAGCAGCTTATTTATTCTTGATTCAATTTTCTTTGGCTGAATTCCCTCTTCAGGCCACGAGATAACTTCCATAGACAGTTGAACAAAGTAAGGGGGAGTTTCTGCATCCCATGTCAATGATTTCCAGTACCTACAGAGGCTTCTGATAAACAGTTTCAGTATACTTTTCAGGGGTAAAAATAATCTCTGTAATCTCTCTTGGTAGGTGGAGCACTTTAAATTCTCCGTGCAGCTCTGATTTCTCCTCTTATAAAAGCTGAGATCTGCAGTAATTGTCCAACCCCCATCCTTCACAGTTACGGAGATTTGCACAAGAGTGAATATATATACCAGGAAAAATGGTAAGTTGCTTGTCACAAAAGATGATGCTATTTGCTTAGCAGGAAATCCTAATTTTTGAAGTAAGCTAGCATGGAATTCAAACTCCGTATGTTGAATGATGATTTGATACGAGTACTGAAGCAAAATGCATGCCTCCGTATAGATTAGCATAATAACCCAAAATATGTAACTGGGACCAGTATTTTGACAGAGAGCATATAAGAATAGTGCTGCTAGATAAACAACAGAAAGCAAACTGAAGTACCATAGATATATGAGAACAAAGCAGCAATAGCAAACAACATCATTATTCGACCTCATTCGGGACCACATGTAACGTAAAATAATTCCAATTTGGAGGCAAGCAGTATCAGGCACAGTATGCTCATGAATAGAGTGTGTAGAAATTGCAGGTTCTAAAGGTTCGGCACCGACATTCTGATTATCAATTTCAATCTCGTAATATTCCTCATCCTCTGAAGAATCTTCAGTTGACTCTAGTTCCCCACGTTCTATCTTTAGATAGTTCATTAGATTGTTAACTGCCACATTTCCAAGAGACTGCACCTGAGATAGCCCATTTCCTACGAAAGATATAGCTGAAACCAAAGCATTTCTCCTGACTGGAAGTTTATAACGATTTCTTATTTCCAAATCCAAAACATTATTGATTTTAGTTCTTTCCTTTCCCTCCATAATTCCATGAGGAGAACCCATTGGATGCTTCCGGTATTGTGGTATCGATGAACATTTTGATTTTTCACTCACTAGAGATTGTTTCCCATCAGATGGACTTATGGTCTCGGTAGTCATATCAAGATCTTGCTTCCTGAATCCATTTTCCGGATGCAAATCTAGGGAAGAGTTTCCTCTCGTGTTTAGGCCATCAATTTTTAGAGAAGCATTACTACAATTAGCTTCAGTGTTCATATTCTGTAGCTGATTTTTGAGATTTAGCATCTCCGATTTCATCTTTTCTACTTGCAAGCTCCGTAGATGCTTCAACTCTTTAGCTTTACGGATATGCCGCAAATGAGCAGTCTTCCAAGCAGCTTTCTTCTCCTGCTGTCTAAGTATGGCACCAATCTGCTCTTTCTCAAGATATTTTGAAACATATGCAAACTCTGGAAATGCAAACATGTATGATTGTAGTGCTACCAATACAAATATTATGATTTCCACGATTGCTGATCTTGATGTAATTCGAAACCCATAATCATACTTGTGAAATCCAACCAATTCATTAATGGATTCTATTGAACCAAGTTTGAAATTACTGAAGTTTCCAACAAAAGGAGATTGATATGCAAGCGACATGACAATAAGAACAAAATTGTACATTCTTAAGAATCTAAAAATTTTATTTCCCTGCTTTAGTATCTTTAGCCTCATTCGGAAGAAAATCAGAGCAAAACCAAGATAGCCAAGATGCAGAATATCATATTCAAGAGTTCCTGTAATCAAAATCAATGAGAGAACAAAATCTAGCAAGTGACAGTAACCATAAAGCCTCAGGTGGTCAACGAATGTCCAGTATCCTTTTGTTTCAAATGATAGATCATTTAGTACAGAGGCAGATTTCCATTGGGAGAGTATCTTCTGGTACATCTCCAATCCAGTGAGACAAGATGACTTGTCAGCACGGAATTTGAACCATGACAACATGAAAACACCATAATACCAAATAAGCATACGAGGATCATCCACAATAATTCCTGCAGTAAAGGCATTTTGCATAAATTATTTTGGAGAAGTTATCACACAAAACAAGAATTTACAATGAATGAAGCTCTGAATTATCACTAATAAGCACCCTCTATTGTCGAAAACAGGCTTCAGGTTTGTTACATGGGATGCACATTACCCACGAGACATATGCCTAATACTGACCATCTAAACGCACATAGGCATGAATAATTAAGAGATACCTAACCAACATTTTGTGCAGTAGCTCAAATATATATCTGATACTCTCCTCCAGCAGTCATTGCATGGTACTTGTTCTTCAATTTCTTGGTTCGTATAAGTGATGCGCATCCAGATGGCCAAGTATTCAATAATGACGATGGAAGAAAATAAGAAAACAAAAACAGGCCATAGTTTTTTAATAAGTAGCCGATGAAGAAGAACACAAGCAGCAAGTGATGCTATATAGAGCAGAGAGATAGCATTCAACACAGCAAAGCTAGCAAGAAGCAAAGCAATCATGTTGATTTCAAGACCAAATAAAATGAACATATTTTCAATCCAGAACTTCAAAGATACTTTTAAAACGGTCTTCTGCATCTCCATCCTTTCTTTTCTTAAGAAAAGAATCCGCTTTCTATTCCACTTCAAGCTATCCTTGGAATTCTCCCAGAAATGAAAATATCGTATTTTTTTGGCACTGTCTCTTTCAGGCCCTGAATCTGGCCCTTGGGATAATGCAGAGTTAAAAGTTGGCCATGAACGACTTCTTCCACTTTTTTTAAATGTTGGTGAAGTGCAATTTTCCAATTGTTTGCTGTGTGGTGTACAGGCAGTTATATCACTGGGAACTTCTATTGGATTGAACAGAGGACAAGGTTCGTTCCATTTTCCTTGATTTCCAAAAACATGTTTTTTCTCCAACCAATGAAAAACGTTGTATTGAAGTATACACGCTACAATAACCACAACCTTTCCCCTTAACCCTGACTCCAAACCTTTAAAACCAGGCTTATACAACTGCAAACCCATAAATAATGATAACTGGAAGTGCTCTTGACCAGGGAGCATCTCAGCCTGATTTCCCCACATCTGGAAAAGATATTCAACCATTATAAGAAGTCCTGAATAAACTAGAAATATTTTTGCAGGAATCTGAGACAACTTCGGTAATCTTGAATAATTAATTAGACCAAGAAGATACAGGAAACCAAATGCACTAATAGGTGATAAGGATGCATAAAATAGGGCAAGAGATAGTATTTTCTCAGCATGCCGAACCAAAAGGCGTCTGGCAAAAGCAAGAGGTCCTACTTCTGGTCCATCGTAGTCACTAGATCCAGATCTTTTGCTCTTCCTCCTTTCATAGCTATATAGCTGCATCACAACCAAAACAGCCAAAGATCCCCAAATGTTTTGTAACATTGAAGCTTCTGGATTATAACCAAATGCAGTTTGAAGATCAACAATCCTAGGAAACCACATCTCAGAGCTGGAAAAGACACCAATGCCGTAAATGGAGACAAACACAACGATAGCATACACTTTCATAGGATACCAAAGATGCTTTCTTGTTTTCCCTACAAGTTGTCTTCCACTTATCCACAGTAGAAGAAAGAATAAGTAGCCAAATGAAGCATAGTTGGGCGTGCAAAGGTATATAGTGAAGAGAATTGTTACGAAGGCAATGTATTTGCCACACAACCGATAAATAGAAAGGAAATTCAGTCTTATGACCTCCAAATATGATTTAGTCTTCCTGTCTGAGTAATTAAATAGAATGGTTAGAATATTAACGTCCAGTATACACTTAAAGTCTAAATATGTAGCTCAAACCAATAAAGTAACAGAAGGATAATAAGACAAAAAGGAATTTATTTAGCAAAATAAAATGAGATGGAAATCCTCAAGAATAGTCAATATTTACTGAACTCATACCATGTGTTCCTTGGCTCTCACTAGATCTTGGACTATAACCTGATAAACACACAGGTCTGATCAAGAAAGCTCTCAAGATGTTAAAGCCAAATGGGGGACAAGATGTTTGCCGTACAATAGCTGAAAATGAAAGGAGTGTTTGCAGCCCATGATTGTGAATTGCACAGAAACAAGCAAGAATCGATATTTGGAAGAAATCCACTGAATGGATATAATTAAGCAGACCTGCAACATTCACAAAACACAAGAAAGATACCATACATAAATGTGTTGAAGACATTAGAAATTTTACATTTGCAGCAAAAAACAACACATGACAAGTTCATTCTTACATAAAAAGATTACCTAATTGTGAGAGAATCTGAAAAGCATATGAACCTTTCTGGTTCAAAGTTTTGGAGATCAAATCAAGTTGAAGAATGAATTGAACGGCAAACTGTGCCTCACATAGAAGTATAATAGCTTGGTGTAATTTCCAGTCGATTGCATGGCTTAAAAGATAAATTAAAAAGAAAACCACTGCATGTAGAAAGGGTATGCAGTCAGCAAATTAGGAACACTGCTACATCTCAAACTACTCTGAAGACAATGTTTCAAAGCAAGTTTCAGTTTGATTAACAGTCACTGTAAAACTCTCTATTCTATAAAAATTGCCACATCATAATTGTAACTCATGTTTTTCAATTGATTTGAATACTTGAGTTATTTAAACAGGTGGAACCTTGTGGTTCATGGGTATTGTAAAACCCTTTACATTAATTGTGGATCAAAACTTCATTCCTACAAAAATTGGTCAAGAGTGGACCAACATCTTGTGCTAACAGAAAATACAAATAAAAATAATTCCTTATTAACATGTTAACAACCAAATGTATAATGAACAAGGAAGGAAATTGTTGGCAATTGAACTTACTATAAACAGCATGAACGATACCAGATCTTATTGCAATAAGAAATATCAATATCAATACTACAACATGTGAGCACTTGCGTAGTCCCCATGCTATTGTAGCCACAACTGACAGTTTTGTCTCTTCTTCCTCTAGAAATTTTGCAACAAAAAAAAAAACATTTCACCAAAAGAACAGAAAAAGGTATTTTATAAGCATTTACTATAAGCATATGCTAAAATACTTGAGAGCATATGCCAATAGGAAGCCTTATTTTATTTCTTAAACAACAATTTTATGATAATTATATTTTTAAAAAAGATAAACGAAAGATTAAAAACATTAAAGATTCCATTGGCAAAAATTAACAGCACATTTTGCATGGATAAGGTGTCATGATAGAGACTTATCTCAGGCAAAGCACATTTTTTTCTAAAGATGTGAAACATAAAATCAAATAAGATATTGTTCAAAGAAATGTGTTGAGAAAAACAAGATTTATATCATTTAAAAAATGTCCCAGCCATGCTTTCTTGATGATTCAATTGTTAAACCAACATTCTGAAAGTGACAGTAGACATCAAATCTATATGGTTTCATAAATGAATCTAAAGCCAGTAAAACTTGGTTAAATATTTAAAAAAAAAAAAAAAAAAAAAAAAAAATAGCTAAATGTTATGCACCTTCATTAGCGCATATCTCATAATCATGTAGAAAATAGGGGAATTTTACTATGGAACTCATTCATCATTTCGTCAAAACTCACTAAAAAGGATTATATAGTTAAGCACTGGAAAAGCATAATTTCACACAGTAGTAAGCTTTGTCTACTCAGACTGTCTAGTTCTGTCACCTTCCACAACAGATTCATCAGCTGTTAATTGTCCTTGACCAGTAATGCACAATAACACTGAACTGTTCACAAGATTACACATAGCAAAAAGAAAACCAAGACAAAATTGAGCAAGCAAGTAGTATCCTGGAATAGGGTAATGCCACAAGCCTATAGTTTCCCATATTTCCATATCCTGTAATTGAGCAATAAAGGATGTCAACAAAAGATTTTTTAATATGATTGTAAGATATCTCAAAGCCTCTAGCAAAGTGTACCTTCCATGATTTGTTACTAGAGAAAGAGAGTACTACATTGAAGATATATGTGCTAGCTGCCCAAAACAGAATGAAAACAAGAAGCATGCCATTTAAATGGTGCAACCGAAACATGGAAGGGAAGGCATACAAAATGTATCCCACATAAGCAAGCAATCCAAATGAGCCCAGACTTGCGAACTGAAAACTCCATAATGATAGGGCCAGCAAGGAAATCTGCAAGGTATACCAACTAATGCAATTAATCAACTGATAAAAGTTCCGTTATGTGTCATGAATAAAAACAAGGGAAAGAGTGATCACAAGAGAATGCTAGATAATAGGCTCATGTTGATCAGAGGGGGTTTGTTTCATGTTATCTTTCTTCGTTCCTGGGCAGTGAAAATGGGAATAAGTATTCCCATGTTTGTTAGGTAAGGTAGCTATGAAAATATATTCTCCCGTATCTCTATCCCCAGGAAAATAACCCCTTCGAGTTTTAATTGTTTCTATTCCCCGTAAGGGGGTGGTATAAGATATTATGATGGAAATGAAAATTATTGTCTATTATAACTACCTATTTCCATTACATTCTACTCTTTTTTTATATGCTTTATGATTCGTGGATATAATATTCTAAGAATGACTTCAGGGAATGTAAGATGATACCGTGAAAAAAACGCTCCCTAAGAAATCAAAAGATGTTGGTTTGACCAATATACATTTGATGGATAATCTCACATGATTAATTTGGTAATTAACCAAATGGTCAGAGTTTTCTTAATACCCAAAATAACCAAGCATGAATTTGTTATAATGTTATATGGTTGATTAATTTGTTAATTACAAATTACAAATATACAACTAATCACTTCAGAAATCTATGGATTAACCGATTAACATAGTCCCTTGATTTTATAATCTTTTAAACGGCCAACACATGTCCCTCCAGACATTAGACGCAAATTTTGCACATGATTTTAGCATTAAACAATGTACTGACTAGAAAATTAATAGAAATAGATATGGCAGGGGTACCGGAAAGCCGTATGTTAGAAAGTTAATACTAAATGACCGAGAAACAACTCCTCGCAATAAGAAATTAGTATGCCTCACACCAGACCTGTCAGAAAATTACAAAACCAAGAGATGAAAGAAAGAAATATTGTTAGTTCCTCGTACAGCTGATTAGATGAGGGGACCTCATGCATATGTTTAATGGATATTATATTTATAAAAGATCAGCAAATCAAACATAAAACTAGTTAAAAGTTGGAATCGTGAGTTTGAAACCAAGATGGAAAAGCGAAAGAAAAAGAAAAAAAAGAAGACATAATATACGATTATTTTGGCAAAGGTGCCTGATTCATGCATCTTTTCGAACATGCGAAACTTCTTAGCAAGCAAGAGGAGTAATTTAATCATTTCATCCAAAATATATTTAAACTATTCTACTTCATACATGCAAAAAAGAATAGAGAGAGAGAAGAGGCCAACAAATTACTTAAAACAAAATTTTCAGATTAGACTGAAAACATTCACATCTACACATAATTATCTCATTAATATTGTGATACGGTAATACCTCACTTGAGTTCACAGTCAAACTCAAGTGAAGTATTACAATGCGAAGCGAAAAGAACAAATGTATTGTGGCATTAAACCAGACCATCGTCGTCATTACTAATTTGCAGTATTTTAGAACTTCATTATTTAGAAGGCAAAGGAATAAAACAAAAGCAAGCAAGAATGAAGAATTAAATGAGGAAGCTGCGTAGGTACCTGGTCTCTTGAAGAAAATGAGAATGCTTCATAGGAAGAAGCTGCTCAGTCAAGTCACTTTCTCTAGCAGATGTGATTATTTCCATTTCGGCTAGCTCGCTTCTAATCCAAGATAGCTGGAACAAGGCTGAAGAATAATGACCCAAACTAAAGGAAATCTTAAAACAGACAGCAAAAATCTGGCCAACTACTTGTATAAGTGTATCATCTGAATAAAGTGTCATATAATGCCGCTATTGGTAAATGGATTTTATAGCAAGTAGCCAACGCTTTCCTCTCTAGTTAATACAAGTGCCAAAACTCAAGAAAGCAATCCATAACCAAGTTTTAAGTTTATCCAAATTAAAATGCAACAGAATTGCATTGGGTGAATGCGCTAAATTAATGGGCTGCAAAACGCTTTTTTTTTACTGCTGTAATTAATTACTTATTTCAGTTAATTTGTTTGACAGTGGTAGCGTCTAGTCATGAATTTACTCTGATTTTGAACATGTTTGTACTATAAATGCAGTGGGTGCATGACCTTTTGCTGACAGCATGTATGAGTGTGATGATGGGCTGTCATTTCTCATGTTCTTGGCCTTAAATATAATTCAAAGTATGAAAAACAATATGGTTCAGCAGCAAATACGAAAATTCCTCCATTTCTCTACACTACTCTTCTCTTTTCATCTTATGCTTCTGTTTTATGTTTTTATGGCTTAAACTATCTTCATTCAAAAGAATGAGCTAGGATTTCTTTGTCATCTAACAAGCCACTCTTTTCTTCTATAATCCCATGGAGAAGAATACGGAGCTTTAGGCCTGGGAGAAGCAAATGCAAAGTACAAACATGTTCTAAAATTTCCATTAGCTAATAATTTTAGAATAGCCAACTGGTTTAGAAAGAGGAGAAGCATTTTATCAACTATGTTCTCCAATTGAATTGAATTATTTCTACAAGAAAATTGGATAGAAAGCATTGCATGAATTCCAAAAAGAGATACTTGGAGAGAGCTTGAGTACACCGATACAAAGTATTTGTATTGAATGTAACAGTTAGGAAGAGAGCAAGGAGGAACCAGCTCAAATAGAATTTAAATGATTAAGTGGTAGAAATTAGAGCCAAAATAGAAAAGGAGCTTTCATCTTAAAGTTATGGAGGGTGTTGGGAGACAAAAGGAACTAGAAAATTTGATTAGGTCTAACTCAACCCTACAAAATCTGCTTGCAATGTAAGGTTTGCTCCCACTTATATATTATAATTTAGTCATACCTCTAATTGATGTGGGATCTTCACCAGTACTTTTGTAAGAATGAAAAAAATTAGGAAAAACAATTTATAGCTAAGAAAGGCACAATGTTGGAAAGGGTTGACAAGGATTTAATCTAATCCAAGCCAGAATGTGCCCAAATCTCTAGGATATTTTATACTCAATTTTATAAGTTTCTTTTGTTACTTAATTTTCTTACCCTTTTAGATATTTACTTTCCTAGAATACCTCCTATATTGTCTCCTAGAGATTGTATATATATCTTTAATTTTCAATGAAAACACTTGAAAAGGACCAAGTTTTATTACAAAAAAATATCTTATTGAATTGAATAATTGAAACAATACATGAGTACCTCTATAAGAGAAGTCAATCTAAAATAATGATTACAAGAAGATCTCTAGTATCTTACAACACCACACTTCTCAAAATCCTCCAAAATTAAGTCAATGCAACAAGTTGTGCAAGGTGTCTAGTATAACTTGTTTTTCTCTTCTAGGTCAACAAGTACCCAACTATCTTGTATTTTTCTACAATATCTGTAACAATTTGGATCATATTCTCTTCGCTATTCTCCTCAACAACATTATTCATCATCTTGAAAATTTTGTTCGCTGTCTTTACATCAGTTGACTTCAAAAAGGCAATTCCCTTAATATTGTGTTCCAAAATGTATAATCCTCTTCCACTTATTGGTCCCTCTATTGGTCATTATGGTGCATCTTGTTTTCTTCCAAATGTTTCTACGTTTCTTCAAATGTTGACTGTGTACCGTTAGTTATTCTAACCTCCTATTAAAATGAATGTAACTTATCTAAAGAGTTGGTTATAGGGCCTACTAATCATTACCAGAGAGATTCAATAAAATTACCTAGAATTTTAGACAAAAAGAAAGAGATATCGGCTTGTGGTACATGAAATTGGTTGAAAAAAATACAAACTTTACAAATTAAATAATATTAGTTAAGATCCAGAAGATAACAAAACAACTAATTAATACTTATAAAATATACCTCTCACTATAAACAAAGACACTTGATCAAGCCACTACATAGAGCAAAAAAAAATTGGCACCCACCATGGGGCTGAGTAAAATTTTTTCCTACCACCACAAGACAACACAAACAAAATGAGAAAAGCCTATTGTGAAAACCCTGACCTGGTTCTATCTAGATATCTCTCTCCCTTTTCAATCCTCTTCCAAACATAGCAATGCATTCCCCGAACGAATCGTGAAACCTAGAAGGGTTGTGAAACAACGTGATGTGAAGAGATTAAGGGAAGACACACCAGTCGATCAGAAACGACACGTTTAGGGTATTCAACACCACCAAGCCAAAGCTCGCTGGTACGATTCCTTCAATCAACACCACCAACAAAACCCTAATCCATCCCTTTGCTTTCACTAGCTCAACACAGGTTTTGTCTTTACGACCACATTTGCAATCCCAATCCCAACAACACTACACAGCATGCTCCAATCCCTTCACCAATGGACTGCTAAGTTTGTTTTGGCACACTACCAAGTTAAAGCTGCTTGTATTTGAAAATATGCATGGAGTGGGTCCAACTAGTGATTTTGATTCAATTTTTGGGGCCACAATTTCAATTTAAAATGGTGAATGAAAATTGATGAATGAAATTGGTGGGACCCATTGAATTGGTGAATTGAGCTGCACTGCAAATTCATTGTTGTTGTCAATCAGTTAGTGGTTTGTAGAAGCTGAGGCTTGGTGTCGTTAAGCTACCATGATTGCAATTAAAAAATTATAAAATGTAAGATTCAAAATGAAGGTTATCTACTACAATTAAGAGTAAAAAATGCTTTGTTAAATGTCTTTCTTCTTACCGTCAAAAGATTCAGTACTGGTCCACCTATGCCAAAGGTACGTCTTGCACTCTTTGCACTTGTACCAATTCAATAAATTTCTTTGTTAGTAATCTTTTCAGGCTTGTTGAAGAGCTGACTATGATCAGTTTCGTCCACCAGCTTCAACGACTTGATAAAAATTTCATTCAACGGCTGGATTGATAAAAATTTCGTCCATCGACTCGCAAGATTGATAAAAATTTCGTCAAACGGCTCAGTCAAATTATTAAAAGTTGACTATGATTAGCCTCGTCACTGGCTTGGCCAAATTATTAAAAACTGACTATGATCAACCTCGCCATCAATTCGGCCGGATTATTAAAATAAAGTTGACTATGATAATATTATTAGCCTCACCTATAATCAGCATGGTAAAACCTAAATAAAATTGTTTAAAATTGTTGAAGATTGTTTCAAAATGTTAGGTTGCATATGAAACGACTTAAGTTTTTCACTAGATAAACATCTTCACCTACTTGGCTCGAGGCAGTGTACCACCATAACTCGGTCAAGGACCCATGACCGAATTTAGGTCACTGGATATTCAGAATGTGTCAATTGCCCATAGGGCCGTCTACGTTAGTTAGCCTAACCTTCTATTAAAAGGGAATGTTACTTATCTAAAGAGTCGGTTATAGACCTACTAACCATTAACAAAGAGATTCAATAAAATTACCCAAAATCTTAAGCAAAAATAAAGAGACATCTACTTGTGGTACTTGAAATTGGTTGAAAAAAATACAAACTTTAAAAATTAAATAATATTAGTTAAGATCCAAAAGATAATAGAAGAATTAACTAATGCTTATGAAATACACCTCAGTATGAACAAAGACACTTGAACTTAGTGGCTTAAAATCACTACTTTGAACTAGGAAATTATCTCATAAATGATAAAATGTCATTGTACAATTTTAGTTGGGCAAGTATAAAATCCCATGTGAATAAGGCAAATCTTGCAACCATTTAGTCTAAGTATAATACTTTAATACTCAAAAGCACACAAGTCAACATGCTCATTTATTTAGTTGATTCCCACCATCATTCCACAGACACATAATGATAAATATTTATCTTATTTTATGTTACATATGGACTCCTTTTTCAATAATATAGCAGTGTTAGGGGCGCATTTAATATTCTTACCATAATGTAGAAAAGTAGAAGTGAAAGACCAGAACAAACTTCTGACCGCCCTGAACTTGTAGAAATTTTGAACAATCCAAAGTGGTAAAAGATCCACCTAAGAGTCTCGGGGAATTCAATGGGAAGTTGATATATGTACAGAAGAATGATATTGAAGCCACCATAAAAGAGAAGATATTTCCACCACCTACAAGTTCGTATGAACCAAAATTTAAGTAAACTAATCAAATTCAGATTCTAAATTATAATGTAAGTAACAATAAAACGGCATTATCATAACTCTTGCTTGAGGAAGGGGGAGCTTACCGAAAAATACCTAAATAATTGCTTGTCCATGACCAAACAACAAGTCCTATGCTGCTACAGATGAAAAAAGGGAAAGAAATCCAAGATACATGACTAATTCCAGCAATTAATTGTACAGCAGGTAACAATAAGTAGCATGCGCCCTTGAGATAAGATCCTACAATCGAAAAATGGACATCCGTTTATAATTATTAGAGACAAGGATATCAGTTTGTTATTGTTATTCAGTCATTCAAAATTTCATTTGCTAACAACATAATGTGACAAATAATTAATGTAACAATTTTATTTGCATCTCACATATGTACTCTATTTTAATCATATCACCAAATAATGTGTCCCAACACCCCTCCTCTCTCGAAGAATTGGACATCTGTAGATCCAATAACTCAATAATAGATGACACAGTAGAAACAATAACAATAGTTGGAATAAACTCTAATATCACCTTATAATTTGGATTTGAGTCTAACTCAATCATATAAACTGACTTGTAAAGTGAAAGTCGTCTCTTCTCCACTCTTATACTTTAATTAGGTCATATTTTTAATTGATATAAGATCTCCAACCCCAGACCCCATGTCAAAGACTCAACATCTTAAGCATGAAGTCTGTTGGATTGCCTTCTATGAGTGGTTTGATACCCAATAATAATTATTAGGATAGGCTCTCGAACTATCTTACAATTTGGGTTTGGATTTAGCTTAACCTCACAAAATCAACTTAAAAGTGAAGGTTACCCTCTATTTACATACTCTAATTTGATATATCACTAGTCATTTTAGACTCTCCAACAGCCAAACAACAGCACAAATATGGACATAATACACAAATAATAATTTAGTCTTAGAGTCAAAACCTCCCAAAGAACTATCTTAAGACACAATTACCGCACAAACAGCCATATATACTTTTCATGGCCTACTACCTTGTCACGCAAAGAGCAATCCTAAGAGCCTAAGAAAAACCTTTATTATTGTATGATTGTATGTACCACTTGTTTTATGGCAATACAGAAAAATAAACTTTATTTGAGATAAAAAGTCAATTACAAAAAAGGGTAAGTTAAACCATCCATGAAAAATTAACACAGAAAAAGAAGACATGAACAAACTCAAAATAATCAAGGTTCAAAAATGCAAAAGTCCCTCTAAATATCAGCAATGCTAAGTTAGTAACTCTTCTTAAACAAAGATGATCAGCGCACAGGAGAAAAGTCATAACCACAATCATGTCCCGAAGCAAAAGTTAGGGCAAAGAGAGAAGTTTTCTTATGGCAGACCTATTAGCAGAACAAAATAACATAGATGCCCAGAACAAAAATCTCTCCATGGATCTTGACCAAACCAATTTCCATAGATTTCAATTATAGAAAGAAAAGTTGCTAATAGTTGTGTGACCAAAAAGTGCTCTCTCAGCAAAGTCCTCCAAGACTGCACTCTGCAAAACCATTTCATTCAGTATTTGTAGTGTATTTTGAAGGGCAATACACTGAGGATAAAACTTCTATAATATAAAAAAGGCAAAACCAAGACAGAGAAAGTTCAAGTACCTTATAAATCCAATTAGCTCAGCCCACTGAGCATCAGCAGTACTCCACTGATCCCCCTCAATGGCTAAAACAATATGAAATACGGCATGAGAGAGTAGGATCAGAGACGATAACATTAGAACAGACCATGATATCAAATATTGTTGATGAACACGGAATCCTGTTTGCATAAAAAGAAAAAGGTTCACTACATGAAGAAAATATATAATTATATATTAGCATAAAAAAATACTAGAAAAGCGATGTCATGTGAAGAAATGATGGAAACAGAATCATAAATTTAGAGTATGCCTAACCAAATTCCCTATTGGACACCAAATCTTTTGATGTAAGAAAAAGGCATGAAAAATCATGTATTTACATCCATACAAGGATTAGAGCAAGCTTCTCACCCTTTCTAGAAGCAGTGTACTGAATGAAAAGGAATGCCATCAAATCAAGCAAAGATATCAAACTCCAGTTAAGCAAAGATGCTGCATGAAACGATAAAAGTGGTCAGTTGCAATTTTTACTACGAAAACAACTATGTTCATACAATAGACTTCATGTGAGTTCAACCGATCCCTCTCAAACTTAAAGACAGAATCCATTTACAATTACAGCCATGGACAGTTGTAACTATAAGGGTTGCGTGTCCTTATTGTATGCAAAACCATAATACTCTGTTACTTTATTTTTTTTATTTGAAAAGCCCAAGCTGATCATATTTAATAACCAGTTCAAAAAACATTGTGATTACTCCAAATGAATAGAGTATGTATGTACTGACAGTGTACAGGAATTTTATACTATCATTGAATCACTAACAGTCATACATTATAAGTTTGTTAATTATAACATAACTACCTTAATGTCAATGATAATTCTGATTGATCGAACTGTAAATTTTGTTTACATCGCAACACAATATTGTGAATTTTTCACATTTGAAGGTCAAATTCATACGAAGTTGGTTACTATAATTTAATATACAATCTATAGAAGTGCAACATGAAGTAGCTTGCATCAAGTAAAAAACGCTTATAGATGAACGGTAGACTCAATAAAATGATGCGAGAAGAGAGTGGAACGGTGAAGCAAACCTAACAGAAGGAGCATAGGCAATGCGAATCCAGGGATAAACCTCGCCATCACCACTGTTTACGATTGAAAACTCTTGTCAGTGGCTACATTATAGATAGATTGAACGCAATTCACGTGTGAAACCCTGGAAGTTGATGTGGTAAGCTTGTTGGTTCTCATGGCGACGTGAACGGCGATATTCGAAACGGAAAACGACGCCGCACGGTGTTGATACGGAGCAAAACGGAAACAGAAGCGTTATGCGGATTGAGAAGAATGGAATGTGAATGGATTTGACGAGGAATGGAAATGGAGGTTTGAGATTTGAGTCTCGACGAAGCGTGTTCTACGCTTACGATTTATTTCATTCGTTGCTGAGCCTGCTCAAGTTTTCCTTTCCCTCCTGAATTGGGTAATTTCGGTGCATTTGGTAACAGAGAAGGTTAATTTCGGTAATTTATTAGAAGGTTAATTTCGGTAATTTCATAGAAGGATAATTTCGGTACTCCGCTTCTTCGAGCCTCCCTAACAGCTATAGGCACAGGCAAAGACAGCACATGGACACAGTGTAAAATTACAATAATCACCCCCAGACATTTGAGAGTGAATTGTTAGTTATATTGAAAATGTTTATTACAGGATGCCTTACTACTCACCCAAGAGGGAGATAGGTGCATATCTATATATTATTTTACAATTTTACTCTTACTCAATATTTATATAACTATTTCTTATAAAAAAAGTTGTTGTAGTTTTTATTTTAATAATTATTTTTTTAGCAAGTAAAATAATATAAACACGTGTAATTGTGCATTTTGTTTATGTTTTTATCAGAGTAGAATTGATTTTTCGAGATGAGAAAGGTAAGATATTATTGCTGTAATATTTTTTACTTTTTTTATATATTATTTTATAATCTTACTCTTACTCAATATTTATATGATTACTTTTTAAACAAATTGTTGTAGTTTTTTATTTTTAGTAATAATGTTTTTAGCAAGTAAAATAGTATAAAATGTGTAGTTGTTTATGTTTTTATCATAGATGATAATTTTTTTTCTGAGAGGTAAGAAAAGTGAGATACATGGGAAGTCGAGGTAGGTCATTTTAGCTTTTAATGAAAATGGACGAGATATTCTCTTACTCTAAAATTAGCCAGAACTGTTAAAAATATTAAATATATGAGTAATGAATTAATGCTTTATATAAAATTTGTATATTTATAAGCTTTTGAAACTCCTTAAATAAAGGTTGAGATAGTCAAAAGATATAATTAATTATTTAGTATTTATAATGTATATAATATATAAGATATAATACTTTTGTAATAATTAACTCTTACATTATATATATCCAAACACTAGAAAAATATATTATTATTAATTATAATGATTATATTTTTGGATATCTCAGACTAAATAATAAATTATAGACTTAAATCTACTCTTATTGCTCATATTTTTTACAATTATGTAATTTCGGTTATTTTTTTATAAATTTTTAGTTGCAAATTTAGTACTCCAGTTTCTTAGAATTAAGATTTTTTTTTGTTTATGCTATAATGCTATTTAATTACTTAAAAATAGTATATCTGTAAAGGAGAATAATGTTTATTATTTATTTACCTAAAATATTAATAATATGTTTTACAAATAATTTTAATATATATTATTCTAACACATATATTAATATTTTTTTAACAAATTAATAATGTATTAACGAGGGACTACAATTTTTTTATTTTAAAAACTAGAGGATCCAATCTACCATTAAAATCTATAAAGACTAAAGTTGTACACTTGTAAAATTATAAGAACCTGAAATGGATGAAAGCTAAAATTATAAAACACTTAAAAATAAGTTTAAGTCATTATATAATTTATATATGGTCGACTTTTACTTTGAATACTAAATAAATTTCACTTTAAATTGACTATCTACTAAACTAAATATATTGTTTAAATCTTAAGTGAAGTATTTATTTTTGTTTATTGTAGTTTAAGTCTAAATAGGGTATTATGATCTAAGCCAAAATGACTTTGGGTCTTTCAATCTACCTTTAGCTGTTCTGTTATTGCCTTGAAATGCATTCTCAAACCATAGTATAGTTGGATTAGTATGTAATAAAAATCTTCTAATAATATAATGTTTTTGTGACTTTTAAACCGTTGTAGTGTGCTCAATCCAAGATTTATTACTAGCTACCTAACTGTTTCTATGCTTCACTCCATTAATAAATGAAAAGTTATCAAACACCAACCTGCTAGCTTTTGAAACACAATTATGGTTAAGAAAATTTAAATTTGCAACTTTCACCAACTTGGTTAGTTCAACTTCCAATTTACTAAAGAGCCAGAATTGGAAATTATACCTTTTGCAGATAATCTGGAATGTAATGTTAATTTTGTAAGCTTTTTGAACAAGTATTTACTTGTGGCCACTAAAAAAAGAGAACCACTTGTGAAAATAATTGGAATTTAACTTTGAAATGAATTAAAACCACAACTTTGACAAGTTCACCTTGATCAAGTTGTTTAATTTAAGAAATAAACCTATTAGTGTATTGGTATATCAGAAATTAGTGAGATGGAACATAGCTAAATTCAACAAACTTTGAGCAATCCAACTAAATCTGAGACTGGTTTGAGTCTTATTATTCAAGACATTGTTGGATTGGCAAAAGAACTACCTAATTCTGTACAACAGTTATTGATTCTGAAATGAAAAACATATGAGAGGAATCAGGTGTAGGAAAAACACACAGAATTGGTTCACAATGTCAAGACACTAAAAACATAGTGTAGTTATTGAATAACTTAAACTTGTTATTAGTGAATAATAATAAAAAAAAATACTCAAACACACTTTTTTCTTTTTTCACAAATTCAACAATAAATATTTGGATATACAAAATTAACAATCAATCAAATCACATTAAATAAAAAATAGGAACGGATAGAATTATGCTATAAATTATTTTATTTAAACCATCCATTACTCGTGTCCTGCCTCCAAACTTCAAACAAAAACAATGAGACATAATAATGTTCAGAGATAGTGAGAAAAATACAACTTAAAACTCTAATAACCTCACTCAAAGGAACGAAGAAGGTCAACAAATGAAAATGCGAAAAGGTTTTTAAAAATAGCTAATTTTATTTTCTTAAGAACCCCAAAAACAAACCTATGTATATTAAAAGCACGCTTCAAAATAATCAGAATTGTATGAGACTGACTGAACCATTTTTTTCAACATGGCAAACATTTTTTTTTTATAAAAATAATTGGTTGTATGGTGTCTTGAAAAATATACATAGCTTAGGAATATAATACTTAATTAATAATACATTTTAATGTATTAATTTCAACCAAAGTTTCTGAATTAAGTTGGTTATTCAAAATGGTTTTAACATTGTAATGTTCTTATAAGTTTTGTCTAAATGAAAAATAACAAGGGGATGTAGCTCATATGGTAGAGCGCTCGCTTCGCATGCGAGAGGCACGGGGTTCGATTCCCCGCATCTCCATAATAATTTTTTTTTTCATTTTATTAGTCTCTAAAATCATTTAATCAGTAGTATGAAAGAGTTTCTGTTTTTAAATTTCAAATATTTAAAATGTTAATAAATATAAAAAAATATATAATTAAAATAATAAATAATAACATATTAAGTTGTAAAATGGAAGTAATTTTTGCAATGCATAGGAAGAAAGGAGAGTGAGTGTGGGGCAATGCGTGGTCACAAAGGAGGAGTGTTACCGAAGAGAATAATTCTGGTGCGTCACGGGGAGTCGCAAGGGAACAACGACCCCGCCGCATACGACACCACGCCCGACCCTAAGATCCAGTTGACACCGCAAGGCATTGCTCAGGCCAGGCTAGCTGGGGCCCGCATGCGCCACGTCATCGCTGGCGGAGGCTCCTCCAATTGGCGCGTCTACTTCTACGTCTCCCCCTACGCCCGCACCAGATCCACGCTCCGCGAGATTGGCCGCTCCTTCTCCAAGAAGCGCGTCATCGGCGTCAGGGAAGAGTGCCGCATTCGCGAACAGGACTTCGGCAACTTCCAGGTCCAGGATCGCATGAACGTCATCAAGGAGACTCGCCAGCGCTTCGGCAGATTCTTCTACCGCTTTCCAGAAGGAGAATCCGCCGCCGACGTCTTCGATCGCGTTTCCAGTACTCTCTCTCTCTCTCTCTCTCTCTCTCTCATTCTCTCTTCTGTCGTTAAATCAGAATTAAATGCTTCCCTTCCTTTCCTGAATTAACTTCAATTGTCGCAATAGTTAGGGCTCGATGTATATATATGGAGACGGAATAAGAATTATCGATCAAATGCTTGGATGGAGCAAAAAGAGATTAAATGAGTTTAGATGAAATTAATTGGAATAGAATACGGGTTTAATTACACTGTTAATTAATTCGAAATGAAATCGTGGTAGGTGTGTTCTGTGAACTTACTTTATGTGACAATTTATTTATTGGATGGTGGTGTCGGTACGTGGAATGCGAAGAGCTCGTGTTCATATGGAATGGAATAAAACTGTTGACACTCATTTATCAATCCAAACAATGTAATATTATAGAATATGTTTCGTTATTCTCTATTATGATTCATCTTCATTTATCAATCGAAACGATGTAAAGAAGAGTTGGTCTGGTTTTGTGGTGTCTCACTCACGCTGGAAATGGAAATTTTACCTGTGAAATGCATATTTGAATAGAGTGTTGTGTGGATTGATGATAGATGAAGTTTGAAACTAGCAATGGGGTGTTTGTTCAGACTGTGACTAATTTTTTTCTGGTTCAGCATAATGAATTAAAAGATGCACAAGAAGATTTAGGTTCATTATGCTGTAATATTTCTGACTCGGAGAAGATTGTATCTTGTGAAAGTTACACGATGAGTCGCTATGCTAAGGCTTTAGCTTATTTAACAATTATGTTTGCAGATTTTAACATAATTTATGATAGTTTTTGGTTTATCCCTGTGGTGTTAATATGAGAGATATTGTCTTGTTTTGCAGGTTTCCTTGAATCTCTGTGGAGGGATGTTGACATGAACAGGCTTAACCACGATCCTTCTGATGACCTGAATTTGATAATTGTGTCACATGGACTGGCATCACGTGTTTTCATGATGAAGTGGTTCAAGTGGACAGTTGAACAGTTTGAGCTTCTGAGAAATTTTGAAAACGGTGAGTTCCGCGTGATACAGTTGGGGAGTGGTGGAGAGTACAGCTTGGCAGTTCATCACGCGGACGAAGAACTGCTCGAATGGGGTTTGTCTCCTGATATGGTAGCTGATCAGAAATGGCGAGCCTGTGCCAGCAAGGGTGAATGGAACGATCGATGTTCTTGGTACCTTGATTCTTTTTTTGATCATCTTCCTGACTCTGATGATGACAATGTGGATAAACTTGACGAGACAAATTCTTTGATTGTGCAGCATTCATAGTGTGCCTAGTTAGCTTCTGGGTTGGGGATTCGTAGTCAACATTTGTTGGAGAGTAGGTTGGTCTTTATTTTTTTGTTCCTTTCTTTTTTTGAAGAAAGAAAATTTGATTTCCAAAACAGAGGGTAGTTAAGAAGGAAAAGGACAAGGTGATTAACGGTTATTCGTTGTTAGTTAGCTGCTCTAATCGTTTATTCATCATCATAAGCTTTGTAAGGAATGGTTGCTTTGTGAATGCATAATGCATGCATCCTGTATTATAACAACACCACAGAATTTAGAAGAGCCTAATCTACAGAGTTTCTCGACTTTGTACTCACTTTTTCATTGTTGTTGTCTGTCAATATTGGATTTCATTCTGGATCTCTCATGATGTGAAAAAGTTTTCTGGATTTGTACTGATATATACATTTTTTATAGAAATCGTGTAGAGCAGGGTTGTGGGAAAAATAAAAAAGTGGACTCTGAGAATAATTTGACATGAAAAAAATAAAAAATAAAACGAATTTACTTTAAAAGTATTGATACCAAAGGCAGAAAAGTTGGGCGGTGGACTTAAGTGAGTGAGATTGGAAGTAGTTAGTAGTTAAAGTAAAAATGACGTGGTTTTGTTTAGGGTTTAAAAATGATAAGGGGCGGTGTAAAGACGTGCTTCTTCCCATCCGATTCTTCTACCAACTCTTTCGCTATATTTAAGTTCAAGTTAGTTGTTCACATCTTAAGGTAAAGTGTCACTTATTTGATGCTCCTACAATTATAAAGAATATTTAATGGTTGGGTTAAAACTGAAAACAAATAAAAAAAATACTGAATTTTCACTAGTTTTTTTTTATTTCTTTTTCAATTTATTTAAATTAAAATTAAAAAACCAAACCAAACAATTTATTATATTTTAATATAATATTTTATATTTAAATTTACTATTAAACATATTCTTAAATATTGATTTTTAATACGATCACATATATTTATATTTATATTTATCAAAGCATATAATAGAGATTTGAATTATAATTTTTAAATATAAGATTTATAATTTATTTTTGAACGACAAAAAATTGAAATTGTGAATGAAGTAAAAGTTATAAAAAAGTATAATATAACTTGTCTTCCTCTCTTAACAATTTTTATTATAAAATATTTAATAATTTTCTTAGAAAAATTTAACAACCTTTATCCTAAAAACTATTTTTTTTAAATATCTTTAACAATTTTTTTTGTAAAATTATATTTAACAATTATTTGAAGAAATATGTTTATTTTTTTAAATGCTAACAACTTTAACGAAAATCACAAAAATCAAACAACCAAATATTGATTTATTATTTTTTTTACTGCAATGTTGATTTGATTTTATTCATATTTTATATTAAATTAAAATTTCATATTTGATTTTTATGTTCAACTACTATGACTATTTATTTGTGTTAATGAGAAATGGAAATAAATCAAGTCACAAATACTTTTATTATTTGTTATTCTTAACGTTTTTTTAATTTAAATACAACACATTTAAAGTTAATTATACCTACACAATTTTTATATTTCTGTCAAATGCATGAGATACATCAATATATTTGTTTTCTCTCCATGTTAAAATTCCATTCTTATGTTAATCTTTTAAGTCACCAATCCTTAAACTATCATGGTACTGTGAAAAACTCCAACGTTCCATTTGCCTTTGTCTTTATCCTAACACACCGAAAATTTTGCAGCACTGCACGTGCACCACAGACCAAGTGGAAGGTATCTATCTGAGTAGCAACAAAGAATCTATCAGTTGAACCGTTCCTAAATTACAGGGCACATAGGTTGTTTAATGGCTGAAGAATAGATTATAACCCAATTTAAAGTCATATATGAGCTTTGAGAGTAACCAAACGAGGCATAACATAACATAACCTACCAAGTCCTAACTCCTTATTGGTTAACACTGTGTTTGGGAAGGTCAAGGTTACCGTTCCCATTTAAACAAACAAACCAACCCAATCATTAAAGCAACCTTCTTGATGATCCTAAAGCCGCAACACTACCACCCTTTTTCTTCTTCATTATGCAATTTTTTCCCCGCTCTTCAGCAACAGATTCCCATTTGCGAACCCCATAAAGACATCATCTTTACACTTTTCCGGGATCTGGGTCTCCTTTAATTTTCCCGAAAGACAAAGCGGACATTGTCTTCCACTCACTTTGAAAAGAGAGAGATTATGTGTGATAGTTTATGAAACTGAAGTGTTCTTCCTCAATCATTGTGTTTTGCAGTCAAATTCAGCGTCTATGATCTCATTCTGTAAAATTTTCCGCTTGTTAAAGGTGGTGTTCTCTCATAACTTCACAAGTCATAAGTCACACCGTTTATTTATCTCAGTATCCAAGAAAGTGTTCCTTACTTGCTGTTCTCACTGACCCAGATCTTCAAATGGCAGTGTGAGTGTTGCATCGTTGCACGAGCCATCTATCAAGAAAGAAGCTGTTTTTAGTTTGTAATGAGGGTGTGGAGGGTTCACCTACCAGAGCAAAAGCTTTGTCCTCAAGGTGTTTTGAGGTGGGTTTTGGTTTGGATGAGTGTGTGTTTTTTTGTGTTCACGGTTGGTCCACCGTCTCGGTCGCTGGTGAAGAAGAGTTCATCTCCTCGATTCTCTTGTCCTTCATGTGATTGTTACTGTTCTTCAGCGGAGTATCTCCTCGATCCTTTGGGTGAGTTTCCTTTTTTAGTTACTGTGTAATGTAGCAATTTTGGTCTTGAAGTGAAAGAAAGAAACCAGTTTGATTTGATGCAATGACAAGAAAAGACAAAAGTAACCCTTGTGTGTTTGAATATGGAAAATGGTATGTGCATAGAGACTAGGTCTCGCAATTAGTTAGCATTTATTGTTGCCAGTGCTGAGCTATTCTCAATCTGGAGTTGCCACATCTGCAGCAATTTGCAGAGGAACTGACTTCTGCACTTTGGAAACTTTTTTGAAAAGAAAATCATCAGAAAATGCACTGACTTCGTATAAAAAATTTGAACTACTATATCTTTAATAATGTAGAGAGCTAAACTTTTCTTATTTCGGCTATTCCATCCACACATCTTAGTGTTAAGAAGTTCAATTGGTAAACTTGAAATCTTGGATCTACCTTCGTGTTAAAAGGGAAGAAGCAAAGAAAATTGGGGCATTGGGTTGACCTAATATTAAGCCTAGTGCCATAACTATACTTTGTGTTGCCATATAGTTAGTTGACATGGTGGTAGTTCGAAGATTACACTTCCGAGTATTAGTTTCCAGTTTTAGTTGTCTTTGACAAAAAAATGAGGAAAGTTTTTCTATCAAAACCTTTGCATTTACTCCCTTGATAGTTTTGTTTATTAGTTTTGCATATATGGTTGTCACATTCTTTAATACATTGGTTTATTTCTCAACCACATTGTTCACTTTTGCAGGACTTGTTAATGGCTCAATTTCTGGTAACTTTGTCTCTTGCATTTCTTGTTGAAACTTTTCACAAAACAATTTGCTTTACTCCACGCTTATTTACTTTGATGCATCGAGGGTTTAATTTTTAATATCAAACTTGACTCGTGTATACCACGAAATTGCAAGTGCAGATTGTGGTAAACATGATCCTGTTTTGAATGAGGAAATGAACAAGGGTCTACTGACAATGCTATCCGAGGAGCTAAATTTGCAGAAAGTAGTGGCCAACGAGAGCTTGGAACACACCAAAAGGTTAGTAATGGATGCCAGGAAAACCTTTTCACAATACCAGAAGGAAGCAGAAAAGTGCAACATTGGAATGGAAACTTGTGAAGAAGCAAGGGAGAGGGCAGAGGCAGAGCTCATTGAAGAACGCCGGCTCACAGCTCTGTGGGAAAATCGAGCTCGTGAATATGGGTGGATTGACAGAAGAAACTCAAGGAGTTAACATCATCAGCTAATGATAATAGTAACATAGCTTTCATAGCCAATACACTGGTCTCTTGTGATGATTTCAGAAAGGTCAGCTATTCCATTGAAACAAGTTTAGTGTTTTACCACTTCATATATAGCAACTTGATCCTTGTTTACCTCACTTTTTTCATAAATTGACCACTAAAGACCTTAGCACAGTTCAATACCAACAATGCCATATGCCAAAGCTTTTCAAAATAAAGACACTAGCACAATCCTTGTTTAGCAAATGACAGTCTCAGATCCACAACTAGTGAAAAACCGGTACATTTCATTCAGTTCAAGTATTATGGTGGTGGGTGGATGCTTCACTGGCCACTTTAAAGATATACGAATATGATATAAGCGATATTGCATTTTTTATTGATGAATGAATTTCATACTGGTCCCGCTAATAATGATTGGACCCGGGTTATTAAATAAAATCAACGTCAGATTTCCCCCAAAAACAGAAAAAAGTATGTTTAAAAACCTATTTGCTAGCATTTCTTCGTGACAAATGCATTTGATAAAGTTAAATTTCCTATTAGAAGCTTGTCATCAATTACATAATGTGTTGAATTACCCTGATAACCTAAGGTATATGTATTGGTGGTTCCCTCAAGTCAAGTATAGACTATCTAGCACTGCAAAACCGGCTGCAACACCGCCTTCATCAGATGATGATATTTTTGTACGCATCAAATAGCCACTTGGTTTATTAATGATAACCTTATCCTTATTCCTGCATATTTCAGTGCATGAATATCAAGTTAAGGCAAATTTAAACTCAGAACTCTTATAGTTAGGTGGTGAAACAAATGTACCTTAAATAAGTACCAAATATCCCTAGTTCTGAAATGGCACGATCCTTACTCCAACAACCATTACGCATCAAAACTGCTGCAGAAATAGTTGGAAATATCCTCTGCATAAGGATATAAGCTGCATCTTCTTGAGAACCTGATTTCTGCAACTTTTGGAGGGTCTCCCTCACATCATCACCATAAATATTGTTTCCTGAAAAATAGATCGTAATATAAGTATCTTCCCCAATGTTTAATTTTTTTCAGTAAAGTAAGGCAGCAGGTTGAATCAAAGTTTAGGCAGTGTAAGACCTCCTCCTTCTCTTTGGGGCTTCATCACAAATAACTCTGGCTTTTCAATTGCTTTTGTAACAATACTTGAGTCATCCAAACTCCACAACCCAGCAAAGCATTTACGCAGTTTAGCAATGTCATTTTTGTTTTCAAGGAACCTGTTTACAGTTTTAATTCAAGGATTTAGTCATAGAACGTTTTTCAGTACATACAACAAACCAAAATAGGAAGTATGAGGGTAGCTCTGAGATATCCTCCATAAAAACGGAAACATGAAAGCAAATAAAGAAAAATGACAAATGAGGAAAACGCATCAAATCAAAGCTTCCCCATCCTAATTTACAGATTTCTTCTGTTCAACATCAAGTCTTTCCAGCAGCCACTCTGGAAATTTTTTTGAATTTTCATCCCTATCATTAGTAGCCTGAGTCCATGACAAGTTTTACCAACTAAAGTAGTCTAACTCTTCTATGGACAATATGAGCTTTTCGTAGCGAACTCCCTCCATCCATTTCAATACCTCAAATGCAAACCTTCAACTTTTCCCTCGACAAACCTCAATACAGTCAAACTTAGCATCAAAGATCCCAAGCATTCTTGTCATCATTGGCCAACAATGGTTGACACAACATTTAGTAAGGAAGTGTTAGGGCAATTAAAACAAAAACATATCATTCCTAGAGGGTACAATCATATCTTAACCAAAAACTGAGCAACGTATGGATGGGAAAACAGATCCTCAAGTATAATCTCGTCTTACATGATAACTCAAAATTGTTCATCATACACTTGATAGGAAAAGGTACCTCTCAAGAACACCGGGCTTTGCAAGTTCCTGTTGAATCTTTTTTGTGCCAACCAGATGATAGGATATAGAAGGGCACTTGACAGCAGAAGATTGTTCCATCAGTAGTCTAGCTTTCCATTCCTACATTTGAAACATATACCAAAAAATATAAGATGTTAAAGTGAAGTTTGAAAACTCACTGATATTAACCATAAATCTTAAATCCCTAAATCCTAAACCATACTATGATAGAAAAGAATTCATAGAATAGAAAGAAACTAATATTATGTAAATAAAAGTAGATATGGTTGTATATTTTGATGAAGGCCAATTTGTTTGAATAAACTCATTTGAAAAAAAAAAGTGATGAAAAATAAATGACTTTAACAAAAACAGAAATTACTTATGTTTGGTTATAATTATAAAAAAATCATTTTATTTATTAAAAGTGTTCTTTCATGTTTTTTAAAAGAGCTTTCCCACTAACTTATTTTAATAATCTATTCAAAATAAGTTGTTTTCAGCTTTTTTTATTTTTGCTATTTTAAATAGTTTTAATAAACCTTTAAAAATGTATTATAGGTGTTTTTTTGTGTTAAAAGAGGTGTTTTTTCTAAAGAAAAAATGGTTCAAACAAACTCTCCGGAAAATTTCAAACCACTGAGTAACTTCATATAACAAAAACTAGTATTATCACATGTGGAGGGTGCTTCGACTGGGGAGGGGGAAAGAGAGAAGATAAAGAATTTTAAATAAGAATTTACAAAAGAAAAAAATAAAATAATTTTTTTATTAGTTAAAACTAATTTATGTATAAATTAAAAAAATAAAAATCATAAATGTTCAAATAATTAACTTGGATATAAATTAATTTTAGTTTATGAAGTCAATTATTCATACAGTCCCAGAATGATGGTGGGGCTTAGACAGAACAATCATCAACGTAAGCCAACTATTTTTATAGGGCAAAAAGTATTTTTTTGGACACAAGTTTCTACACCAAGTTAATATTATTTATCATCTGCGTAATGAATTTAATATTTGTAGGGGCTAATCTTCCTAATGCCTTAGAAATGAAGTTTAAGAAAATAGAAAACAAAGAGATGTTTGTAGAGTGAAAAAGAAGGGTTCATATGAGCAGCAAAAAAAAAAACTGAACTCATGTCACTTACAGATTCTGAAGGATAGTCAGCTGGTGTATAGCCAGCGCGGAAATAAATGACTGAAATTTCCTGTCCATCTCTGCAAAAATTATGTATATTTCTCCACACTTAGAAATATATATAATGTAATTAAACCACAAACAATAGCTGAAAATTCAGTTTTTATTTTAGTGGATGAAGGTTATAGTTACATACACACAAAGCGTTCCATCCGGTAAAATTTCCCCTTCTTCATCAACTTCTGCCAATGTTTTCCGTATACTTGTAATATTGTGCGTGTTATAAAGCTAAGGACAGTAACACAACAAAAATATATGTATTTAGTAGTATAAAAACTACAGTAGCTTTCTTTACATACAATAGCATCCCTTTATATCCCTTGATATCACATTTAATTTCACAAATTATGAAAATACAAGAGCTTTAAAACCATATAATAAAATGAACATTTTTCTTTTGACATTATTTATCACTATTAAGAAAAGGATATTTTTCTCTGAGAACTGCACTAACAAAATGCTGATCGTACATGTTTCGTTCTTCAGCTTGAACAATAATCATAATCACAGCCCTGCATGGATACAAAGAAAACATAATGAATAAAAAGCGGCATAAAATATTCAAGAGAAAGTTAAGGGTTTTTTTTTCCTTAACTAACCTGGGGTTATTATACACACTCCAAGCTTTAGCCAGGGCCTCTGCATTTTGATTAGCAGCATCGTTGGGACCAATACTTTTGGAATCAAGTCCAAGCAGTTTTCCATGGCGAGAAAGTATGTATCTACAAAATGACCAACTAATATAAAGATATTTCTTCAAAAGCAAAATTTCATCAAAATGAAAATACATTACCACTATATTACGTATTAATAATTTCAAATATATTTACTAATCCTATATAACGGCTCAGCCTGAACAACCAAAAGAACTGATATAGCAGAATAGCAGCTATTCTAAAATATCATAGGTACATGATAAATTATTTATAATTTATAATATGAATACAAAAGTCGTTAAAAATAAAATAAAGTAAAAAATTACAGACTTTCATAATCAATAGTTAAAAGTCGGATCATAATAGACAATCACCATCTATAGTAGTTAACAATGAAAGACATGCAAACGTGATTTCAAGATTGTATTTGGATGAAAAAAATTATGATTTCAAAAAATTTAAATACATGGAATATGAATTATTTGAATATTTTTCTTTTTAAATTCTGGTTGGATAGAGCTAAAATCATCTTTTTTAAATGCTCTGGTGGATAAAATAATTTAAATATTTTTAAATTCTGAATTCTTAGTTTTCATATATATACAATTCAATTTGTGAACCACATAATGGAAGAGAATTATCCAGATGAGAGAAATAGAAGAGAAAGATATATTGTGCATGAATAATTTTGTTTTAATTTGAGATAATCAAAATATTTCAACAAATTACAAAAGTTTTAACAACTTTTAGATACACGTCCTATTTTAAATAAATCTTAAATTTAATTTTCAAAAAAATTAATAATTAGTGGTGAAAACAAAAGTATGAATGAAAAAAACATAAAAAAGTAAGATGATGGAATTTAAATATATATATATATATATATAACAAAAATTAGTGGAATATGATGACGTCTGACGAAGCACAATACATATATTAAAAAAGAAATTCGTTTCTTTTCTTATTTTGCAAAAAAGAAAAATCTTTACAATTTTATTAACATTGCACTAAATTTGTAACTTCATAAATATTTACAAAATCATTTTTAAACTCCAAGTTATTTCAATAAAAAATGAGAATTAAAGTTTCATGCAGAAGAAAATCAGAAAACGACCAAATTTATTTAATTTAAAAAAAATAAAATTTTAATTAGATAAAAAAGCTTAAGAAACTAAATATCATTTATTTCAAATTAAACCAAAATTGTAAACAAGTAACAACTAATAATCGTTAAACAAAATTATTTAAATAATAAAAAATATTACACACACTTTATATACATACACATATATACATATATATATATATATATATATATATATATATATATATATATATATATATATATACACACACATATATATATATATATATATATATATATATATATATATATATATATATATATATATATATATATATATATATACACACACATATATATATATATAGACCTACATATTTTTTTATCATTTTATTAGTATCTTGTTTAATGGTGTGATAATATACGAATTTAGGAGGTATAGAATACAAAACTTTAATATATTTGATGGCAAATTCAGAAAATTGTGGGGTCGTCTAACTGTGCTCCTGATTGCAACGTAGGAATGTTGTTCCTTCGCTGGCTGGCTAAGGACGCAAATGAGCAGTCAGACATGGTAAATTTCAGAAAATACTTAAATTGGTTATTAGAATATGATTGTCTCAGTTAACATATTTTTGAATCAAATTATCATATAAACAAGGATTTTGAAAAATTCATCGAGTCATAATTTTTTTACATTTAGTATAAAAAAGTTTATACATAATAAGATGAATTTTTTTAATAACTTATTCACACGACAATTTTAATAAAAGACTTATCATTCAGCATACTAATTTTCTTAGGAGGGTAAATTGACGTCTTAAAAAGAAAGGAAAAGTGTTCGACAATAAGTAATTCAATTCAAGTAGAAAATAAATTCTGATTTCAAACCACTTACGATCTTCAAATGCATCACAAAAATACAAAATACATGTATGAACAATGAAAATTGGGGTATTTAAATTAAACAAACCCACAACTGCAGTGAAACAAAAATAAGAGGTGATAGCATTGTATATGTGTAATTCACAGCAACATTTACCTATGAAGTTCAGTGACAAGGTTACTAAGACCGGCAAATGAAGAGGCAATAGTGTTGAGTTCTATTTGCAGAAGTGAATTAGTCTTTTGATCAAGCATATAATCTGAGCGATGTAACCCCAATCGTATTTCCTACAAAAATTTTGCCAGAGCAAAAATAACAATTTCTAAATTAAGGAAAAATTATATGTAAGATTGCTGTTTTCTGTAAATGTCCACAAACAACAGTTACCTCTTTTTTGTTAATCTTTAGCATCTTGGAATGAATGTCCAAAAGTCTAGAGGTGAATTCATCCGCTTCCTTAGTTCTGCGATTAAGAAGAGAGACAAAAATATCAATACACAGAAAATATATATATATATATAAAACAAATAAAGTGTGCGTTTAGTATATTATAGAATAATAAACCCTAAAACGCATGCAGAACGTAACAAGAAACAGTGGACGGAGCGTTAACCTGGAGAGAGATTGTTGGAGAAAGGCTGCGTCCAAGCTAACACGATCAACGAGTTCATTGAATATAGGAGCCAATTCGGAGGCTTGTCTCCACTGGTTTTGGGGAAACGGCGTCGGTAACAGTGCAAACGGAGCATGCACCAATCCCACGCCAGGGACGCTTCCTGATCCCTGCATCCATTGATTTAGGTTTGAAGATGATGCATTGTAAACAAGCAATTGGAATCAAAGAAATTAGAAAAGAAAATGGTGGAAGAGTGACCTTAAAGGAGCTATCACCAACGACGAGGCCGTGGAGAGAGCTCCAAACGAGAGCGTCAAAAGCGATGGTGCGAAGGAGTTGTTGATCGAGACGGTGGTAGTCGAAGAGACACATTATGGTGAATGATTCTGAAAGTGTAAAACTGAGGATCAAAGAAGGAAGATGAGAAAAAAAAAGGGATTTTCTGTAAGGAATTATTCTAAAAACGCCACTCAAATATATAAAAGCCCGCGCTCACTGCAAATTACAGACTCCGGGAAATAAGAAATTAAGAACGTTGTATATTATCTATAAATTAGATCATATATTTTTATGCAGTATATATTATATTATTATGTTATTTTATCAAGGCAACGGATATCTCATGATAATATTATATGGATTTTTTTTCTAGAAAGTCGTCCACTATTTTATTGACTTTTTAATTTATGAAAAACGTAATTATAGTAATTAAGAATATTATTATGGTGTGATGTTTATGATTTCTAGATCCAAACTGATAATATAAATATATATATATATTCTCGTTAGATTATTGACTCATGATAATATATAATAATGATATTTTTGAGATGATATGTAACATATTTAAAGATATTTTTCCCTTATTTTTAAGCATTTTTATATTTCAATTTTAATTTTTATTATATTTAAAAATTAAAAAAATTATAATAATATACAAAGGGATACACATTTAATATTCTTATTTTATTTCTAATTATATTTTTTCCTTAAAGACACAGTTTTTGTACTAGTAAGTTATAATACAATTACATCATTTTATTTAAATTAATTTTTAATATTGATATACATTTGAATTCATATTCATATTTAAATTAAAAAATATCGTAAAATAAAAATGAAAATGTTATATGGAAATAGAAATAAAAATGAACTAAAAAAACTAAAACCACAAGAAAATAATATTGGTTCCTTTACACCAAAAGAAGATCAATAATATCATAATATAAACATTGTAGTTGTAAATATTTTTTTTTATTGTAATATATGAATTCAGATTACAGATAGTTTATTCTTTACAAATTAATGTCACTAATTCTTTTACAACGAATTGTGTTTTCAAAGTAAAAATTAATAATTAAAAGGATAATATAAAATATTTTTATCATTAATATTTTTATTTAAACTATAAACATATGCTATATATAAATATATTGTTCTCGAAGATAATATTTTTTATAATAATCGTTTTCTATGATTAAAATTATATAAAACATGTGTGAATAATAATTTATTTAAACTTATACTAAATATTGACAATTACAATATTATATTTTAAAATATTAATATAAGTAAATGTATAATCTCAATTTTAAGACAATTAAAAAATGTATAATCTCGATTTTCGTCTGGAACAACAAATGAAGTTATTCTAGTTACTAGAAATAAAATAAGAGGCAAAAACTATCATTTGAACCTTTGAAAAATGAGTGTTTTTTTCTTTTTTCTTTATCACCTTTGAATCTTTGAAAAATGCCTGTAATTGGCCAATAAAGAAAATATGGTTCAGACAATCCAATCGTTCCAATAACCAGTGAGTTCGTCTGATTTGATTTAACCATGTGATTTAATGAAAAAAAAAATTACATCCACTAATGTATATAATTCTAGAATATACAAAAGATTACTCAATAAAATTCACCCCCTAACAGAACCCAAGTAAGTTTCTTCATGAAGTCAAATTGATTACTTGATACGTTCATAATAAATTAGTATATATTATATATAATTATTTATTTAACTTCTTATATTACAATTTTTTAGGACGTAAGGTCAATTAGCTCATTAATTTGACCTTTGGACCTTGATTATGAGAAAGTCACACCAGTCAGTAATTTAATACCTTGGATTTTAGTCTTCCTTTAATTTGTATTTGAAAATTATTAAATAAATTATGAGATATATAGTAAAAATAAGAGAGAACAAAATTATCTTATTAATTTATAGTATTTATCATACATTAATTAAGGACATCTTGATAAAAAAGTAAAAAAGAAAAATAAAATATAAAGAGACTTGCATGTAGAGACTGAGGTGAAATTTTAGTTAATAATATTTTTTAAAACGTAAAAAATATGTGATAATTTTATAAATATATAAGAAATAAGAAATACAAATGTGAGTGATATAAAATTATAAATTTGATTGAGAAGGAAATGAATTGGTTTTTCTAATCAAACCCGATCCAATAAATTTTTTTATCATTTTGCTCAATTTACTCTATTGTTCTTTAACTGAAAATATTATTTTAATTATAAATTCATCTTGCGCAATCTCTAATGAAAAAGCTAATGGAATTTAAACATAGTCATCATAACATTTACATAACATATTCCAATCGGCTATATTACAAAAAAAGGTCGGAGTGGTCTACTCTATTCTGAGTATATGCGTTGTAAAATGTAGCTCGAGCAGTTTTCTGAACGGACAAATTGGCTTGAAAAAAATTTAAAAAGAGGAGAAAAAGGGGAATAAAGAATTTTAATTTAAACTAAAAAATTTATGATTTTTTTTTTACATTTCATCTGATTATTATCCCTTTATTAAGAAGGGATTGACCAATTTTATTTTGAAACAATCTCGTCTTTGGCTAATTTCAAAACAAGCCAATGAAATAAAAATCAAGACATGAGCTTCCCCCGACAAGATGCTAAGTACCTGAGTTGTTGGCGAGATGTTCCTTCTTCCTAGGAGCCGCTTGTCTAAGAATTTGAAATGGACCTTCTTGGTATCAATATGTAAAAGCCATGTTATGAAAAATATTATGTAAACCATGCATTAAAGTAATGTTTTCAATTACCCTGTTGGCTCCTTCAAGTCAGGTATAGACTATCTAGCACTGCAAAACCGGCTGCAACTCCACCTTCATCAGATGATGATATTTTTGTACGCATCAAATAACCGCTTTGTTTGTTCATTATAACCCTGTTCTTATTCCTGCAATTTCATATTCAAAGTGTCACAAGTTTAAACTCAGAAGGGTGACAGACATGTGGCCAAGTAATGTACCTTAAATAAGTACCGAATACCCCAAGTTCTGAAATTACACGATCCTTATGCAAACAACCATTACGCATCAAAATTGCTGCAGAAACAGATGGAAATATCCTCTGCATAAGGATGTAAGCTCCATCTTCTTGAGAACCGGCTTGCTGCAATTTTAGAAGGGTTTCCCTCACATCATCACCATAAATGTTGTTTCCTGAAAAGTAGTTACAGTTCGTTAGATACGTTTCTTCCCCTTTTTATTTTTCAACTAAGTAGGCCAGTAGGCTGAATCAAAGTTTAGGTGGTACAAGACCTCCTCCTTCTCTTTGGGGTTTCATCACAAATAACTCCGGCCTTTCAATTGCTTTTCTGACAACGTTAGAGTCATCCAAACACCACAACCCAGCAAAGCATTTACGCAGTTTGGCAATGTCATCTTTGCTTTCAAGGAACCTGCTTAACTCAAGATTTAGTCGTACTGCTTATTTTCTAGAATAAAATTGGGGCGGGGTCTTGGATTATTATTAAAATAAATCTACTTTAACACAACTGTATCAAAATTACATCATCTCACTCCTGATTTTTATAATAAAATATTATATTTTAATAAAATAATATTACTTTTTAGTGTCAAATGAAGATAAATAAATATTTTCAATGTCAGAGTATCATCCTCATTATTATAATCCGAACATGTTTAGCACATAGAATAAAATTCGATTTCCCTAAACAAAAAATATGAAGTATGAGTGTAGCTCTGAGGTAACACGCATTATCATCTATAATTTACTTCCTTCTTTTAGGGACCAAAAGAACTGAAGACATATAGTTAAAAGACAATAAAAGTCCAAGAATAGTGGAAAGGAAATCTTCAATAAAAATAATGAAGCGTGAAAGCGAAAACCAAAACCAACAAGGCAAGTACGTAAGTTCAAACCTCCCTATTCTAGTTTCCAAATTTCCTCGGTAACCATCAATCCCCCAGATCAACATCTAATCTTTCCTGCAGCCACTCTAGGGAAAAACTTTGAATTTACATCTCAATCATTAGTGCATTGAATCCATGACGACTTCTTCCAATTCACTAGTCTACTCTCTTTTCATCAAAACCTTTTCGAATTCGGATCTGCTCTGTAGACAACATCGAGCTTTTGATAGCAAGCTCCTTCAAGCCCATGCACTCACATTTTGTCTAAAAAACCTCACAAATACAAACCTTCAACTATTTACTCAACAAACTTCATTATGATTCAAAACTTAGAAGACTTCAAAGATAATCGTTAACCGTACCTCCTTGCCATCATTGACCAACAACGATTGCAACACCGTCGTGATCGATGCACTTGGTTCATATAACTTCTTGAATTTAATAACAAAATTTTTACCGGCCATTTAATACAAAAACCTATCATTCCTCCTAGAGGATATCATGACCGACCAGCTGACCAATGTAAGGATGGGAAAGCAGATCCTGAAGGATAATCCCATTTTTTACATGATAACTCTTAATTGTTCATCGCACATTCTTCTTTTAAACAGTGTCGGTGAATGGATCAACCGCTTTCAATGCATGAAGGATGAAATTAGCTTGGAAGATAAGAAGAATATTAATTAGAAGATACCTCTCAAGCACACCAGGCTTTGCAAGTTCCTGTTGAATCTTTTTGGTGCCAGCCAGATGATAGGATATTGAAGGACATTTGATGGCAGAAGATTGTTCCATCAGTAACCTAGCTCTCCATTCCTACATATTGAGCAACATAGACCTAAGCCATGGATGATGAGTTGTAAACCCCTCAACTCCTCAATTATTTGCTTGAGTTGGGAGACTCAAGTTGTTACAGATGAATAGAACAATTAAAAAAGAAAAGTCAAGCAAACTTTCTCCAACAAAACTTCCTAAATCATTTTGGGATAAAGTAGTGAAAACTACGGCTGACATGACAAATCTATTTCCTTCAAGACCTTACCTTTTAACTGGAAATATTCCAAATGAAGAATGACATGAAAAGAAAATCTCTTATGGTCAATTAAGATATTTTGTATATAAGATGTTAACATTTATCAAAGATGAAAGTGCATTGTTTGATCTGCTTATATATTGGTTTCCTAAGGGATGAACTTGACTTTAGGTATTATTTGAATTTTAGATGATCCAAGATATCAAGTCTAAGCAGCCAAAACAAAAGGTGGTTCGTAATTCAATTTCCATCGTGATAAATAATTCACGGGGAGAGATGGAACAACCTCACCATTCTATCCATCAAATGAAATGAATGGAGAGAAAGCAATGGATGACATTTAGACAAAGCATAATCCGAAAATGAGACAAATCCACAAGAAATAGTCAACCTTCTAAAAAGAATTTCTTATAGTATGTTGATTAATAAGTCAGAAAGAATGTAATCCTCTTAGCTCTCTCCGCCAGCTTTACTTCACTTGACATGTGTTCTACAACTCCTTTTATCGTGTGAGTCTTAAAAGAAGTTTAGTTAGCATATAGAGTAATTGAATTATTGTCTATATAGTACAATTTCCTAACAGTAGTGAGCGAGAGCCACTCTTTTTGCATCACAGGTCATACATATCTCAATGCTTAAAAAAAGAAGTTTAAGTAATAGAGAACAAAACAGATATTTCTACTATGGAAAAAGCACGGTTCTTCTGAACAGCAAAAAGGTGATTTCAAATCACTCACTGATTCTGAAGGATAGTCAACTGGTGTATAGCCAGCCCGGAAATAAATGACTGAAATAGCTTGTCCATTCCTGCAAGTTCCAAGAAATTATATTTCTCTACAATCAGAACCATAACATGATTAAATCACAAACCATGGCTGCAAGTTTTATTTGTGGCTAGATGTTACATACACTGAAAGTGTTCCATCGGGTAGAATTTCTCCTTCTTGATCAACTTCTGCCAGCGTCTTTCGTATAGTTGTAATATTATGCGTGTTATAAAGCTAAGGACAATAACAACCAAGAAGTATGTACTGAGTAATAAAAACTTCTAGTGGTTTTCTTTACAAAGAAACTGATAAAAGCATCCTTGATATGACATATAATTACACAAATAAATGAATCTGCTCTGCTATGTGGGAATAAAATGCATTCGTTTTGTATTGTAATTAATTATAACTACTAACAAAAGGATATCTTTCTCTAAGAACAGCAGAAACAATATGCTGGTCGTACATGTTTCGTTCTTCAGCCTGAACCACAATCATAATCACGGCCCTGAACGAATACGTCAGAAAATATAGCAGGGAACCAAAACCAGCAGCAGAAGATCTAGAGAGAGTTAAAGGAAATTTGTTTCCTCTAAACTGACCTAGGGTTGTTATACTCACTCCAAGCTTTAGCCAAGGCCTCTGCATACTGATTGACGGCATTGTTGGCAGGGATCCTTTTGGAATCTAGTCCAAGCAATTTTCCATAGCGAGAAAGTATGTATCTAGAAAATGACCAACTAATATAAAGATATTTCTTCAAATAAAAAATTCCTTAAAACGAAAATATATTCTACCAGAGTTCTTATAAATAATTTCAATCATGGCCATTAATCCAGTGTAACAACACAGAGTGAAAAACACCAAAACTGCTATTGCAGAACAGAAGTAGCTGTTATATAAAAGATCGTAGGTACAAGATAAATAATTTATACTACTCATACTAAGTAGTTAAAAAAATTAGCCAAAACTGAAGACATTCATAATTAATACTTAAAAGTTTCATCCTAAGACACAATCACCATCAATATCAGGCCTATATAGTAATTAACAATGAGAGCAATGAAAACTCGAGTATGAAGATGAAAAAGAAAAAAAAAAAAAAAAAAAAAAAAAAAAAAAAAAAAAAAAAAAAAAAATAGAATAAGAAAAAAAAAAAAAAAAAAAAAAAAAAAGATGATGGAATAAATGAGAGATAAACTACAAAGTTTGAAAAACACACTATACAACACAAAAAAGAAAAGGGCTTACTTACACTTTGAGTGTCGATGTGCAAATTTAGTATTTTATGTATTTCTTAGACAATTAAGTCTCCCTTATTTTAAAATAAAAAGATTATATTTGATTTTCTTCTACTTAAAATGATCAAATATAACATCCTGCCGAAATAATTTTGCAAATTGAACCACTTTAAATTTGTTCTGAACCTTCTTTTACTCAACTCGTCAACCATAATATCAAATTATTCCATTAACTTTTTTCTTATTCAAACCCTCATCATATTATATATTATAAAATCCTTCGAATTTATCAAAATTGTATTAGATTAGGGACTTCGTACTCTTTATAATTATATTATATCTTAAAACCTAAAACATTTGACAAAAAAAATAAGACTTTGAGGATTTTATGTGGAAGAAAATCATTAAAAGGCCCATATTTGCTTAATTGGAAATAAACAAAGAAAATTAAATAAGAAAAAAACCTCTCTGTAATCGCCTATAATTTAAACTAAGGATACCAAAGTTACAAATTAAGTTAAATAGAAAAGGAACAAAGAAAAGACCTATGGTTTACAATGAACAGATTCAATAACGAGCTGCATGGGTAAACGGGTTAGCGAATGGGTCAACTTGAAAATAGTGAGAAATAAAATGGAAATGAGAAGTGTTAGGTGGAAGAGAAATAGAAGAGTTGAGGAGAAAGATAGAGACTAATAGCTATAAGTAATAAACAGTACTCTCAGTTCCACCATTTTTTAAAATTATTTCTCTCTTCATTGACCCTCACCAAATACCGTATATTAATTCTATCTTCATACCTTCTCTCAACAACCCCAATTTCTTTCTTATGCATTGAAAACCCCCCACCCTAAGGTTTTGTTGGATAAAAAAGAAAGAAATAGGTTAAATGTAAATAAGTTGATAGAGTCAAAGTAAATAAGAAATAAAATAGAAGTTAAAGGTAAGGTTAAAGAACAAAAAAAAAAAAGAGAAAAGATGAGAAGATGAGAAGAAAAATGCATAAAAATACTTGAGAAAAAATCCCACCTATTTTCTATTTAGTTTTTCACATTTCTTTTCTCCTCAAACACCTATTATTACCTTCATCCTCCCCATCCTTCCCCGTACTATCAACCAAACACCACTTAAGTTCAAAACAAAAGTTGGGGATATTGCTCTAGTGATTGGCAAAGGCTCTCAAACCTTTAATGTTTTCTTTTACCAAAAACACACGAGAATGTCCTTAAAGAAAAAGGTTCGAAAACTCATAATTCAGGGTAATATATACGAATTTGTACAGTTATATCCCTGTTCACCGCGGCGGCCATGATCTTGAGGGGAGACATTCAAGATCCAAAAACGTGACATGACTGAACTCCAGTAGCGGCCACCTCCCCGGTGCCACTTGATGGCACTAATAGCTTTGCTATCGTGCAAGTTTGACTATCCTGAATTTTCAACGTGGAAAAATATACATTAATATGTCTTATTATCTCCGAATGAACTCTGGTTTCAAACCACTTAAAAACTTCCAATATTCCACAAAATATATAAACATAAGTAACAGCAATGAGAGTTCGGTATTTAACTTAATTAAACAAACCCATAGCTGCAATGAAACAATTAACACCTTTCAAAACGTTAGATGATAGCATAGTATGTGTAATTTACAATACTTACCTATGAAGTTCAGTCACAAGATGACTAAGACCGGCAAATGAAGAGGCAATAGTGTTCAGTTCTATTTGCAAAAGTGATTTAGTTTTTTCATCAAGCATATAATCTGAACGATGTAACCCCAATCGAATTTCCTAATAAAATTTTGGAGGAGCAAAAATAATATCAGTAAATCCGTTTGACTCACTTCATCAAGAAAAGTAAAGAAGAGAGGAGGAAAACTTCATATGTGCACCCTATCCTCAACCTTTTGCTAAAGCAAAGTATTATGGCCATGTTTAGATAATTATTCCTCAAACACTTGAAGAAAATAAAAATAAAAGGTAAAATAAATAAAAATTCTTTTCTAAATTAAAATCAGTTTATCCACTTCACCTTTTAGAAAATTACAGGACAGAATTTCCGTAGAAGTTAAGCTGTACAAGAGAAAATTTTGATTTAGTTTTTCCTCCATTTATCCAAATAAGAAATATATAAGATTTATATTTTCTATATGCCAATATTAAACATGCACTGACGTTCTAATCTCTGAACAATCTATTTCCTATCTCTCATAATGAGAATATGAGCACGAAGTGGGTTCTTTTTGAAACATATTTAAATGAACAAAAATTAAAACAAACACTGATCCTCTTCCTCTCGTGATAATCTTGTCACTACATTATACACAGTTACCTCTTTTTTATCAATCTGTATCATCTTGGAATGAATATCCAAAAGTCTAGAGGTGAACTCATCCGCTTTCTTAGTTCTGCATTGAGAAACAGAAAAGGAATCTGAATACACCTATCTATACTACATTGTAGAAAAGCTCAAGTAGTTGCATGCATGCACTATCAAACAAAATACGACAGCACCAGAGAATTTGCAATATGCAACCTGGAGAGAGACTGTTGGAGAAACGTTCCGTCCAAGCTGATCCGATCAACGAGTTCATTGAAAATAGGAGCCAGCTCAATCGCTTCACTCCACTGGTTTTCCGGAAATGGCGTGGGTAACAAGGCAACGGGAGCATGCACCAATCCCACGCCAGGAACGCTTCCCGAATTCTGCAGTCATCATCACATAGATTGATCCGTGTTCAAATTCAAATCGAAAAATTCGAAACGTCGACCGTTACAGAGAACATTCGACGCCAATTTAGGGTGTGATTGGTAACGAACGCAATGCAGTGAATTAAAAGAAGAAAAAACGTTGAGATTGACCTGAACGGATTTGTCGGCGACGAGGAGGCCGTGGAGAGTGCTCCAAACGAGGGCGTCGTAAGCGAGGGTGCCGAGAAGTTGTTGATCGAGGCGGTGGTAATCGAAGAGGGGAGGGTGTTGGAGTGGATTGGGAGTGAGAGGTTCAGTCGGAGACATGACGAGGTTGCGGGAAGAGGAGACGAAAGGAACCGATAGAGAGTGGCGGCGGACGGCGGAGGTAACGGGGAAGGTGGTGGATTTGGAGGCTGAGAAGAAGGGAATAGTCTCTAAACATGCAACGCAAACAATGCCGGTGTTCATTTTCGCCTCTTTTTCACTCTATCTTTCGTGGGTACAAACAATGAAATAAATAAAAAAGGAATAAATAGTTTCTTTTTTCTTATTAGGAATAAAAAATAAATAAATATTTTTGGAAACTGAAATAAGACAATTACTTTTCTTTTATTTTATTGCTAAAAAAGAGAGTTGACTTTTGACTCTCCCAAATGAGTTTTGTTATAAGGCGACACCTTTTGAGAATGGAATCTGCATGGGCCTTTCTTTTTCAGTTCTTTTCGCGTCCCTTTCAGTGGGCCATTGTCAGTCAATGTTTTTTTTTTTGCTTACATTGTTTTTCTACTCATGAAAACTGAATTTAGTTTAAATTTAAATATGTTTTCTTATTCATGAAACATAGTCATATTTTATTTTTGGTTGTTATAATTTTTTTTCTTTTGTCTCTAAATTTTATTTTCTTTTACTCCTTGCTATTTTATGTGAGACTCTCGAAAATATTTATATTTTGTGTTCTGTCCTTATGGTATATAGATTGCTTGTATTTTCTCTTTATTATTTTTTTTCAAAATGAAAATAATATTATAAGTCCTAAATAAACAAATATTTTACAGATTAAAATAAAATAGCGACAACCAGAATTAGAAAAAAAAATACAGGATAAAAAACAAAATACAACTAAATTTTAAAAATTAAAAATAAAATTACTGAATTGACCTAGTTTATAAAAATGACCAAAAAAACGAGAAAGTCCTCACACGTGAAAGTTTGCTGTAGCTTCCTTCAAGTTCAAAACAAAGCTATTTTATTGAAGTCACATCCAAACTTCACTCCAAACCATTTTTCTGAATGTGTAATGTTGTGAATGCTAAATTAATTAACATTTTTTAATACACTCGAATACTGCTTAAGATTACTGCACCAAAATCATAAAAATATATTATAATATGCAATTGGCTAATATATAAGAATATTTGAATGTATTCAGATCAATTTTTGTGCGAAGAATTCAGTTTAAATGTATATACTCAGAATTAAAGATTTTTTATTTACTATATATTATTTAATAGTGGATTGGAATGTAATTAAACCTTAATTAAACAAAGTTAAGTTTTAGAACATTTTTGTTCCGAACTCATCCATTGTTCTCCACGTCCTTAAAATTAATTATCATATTTAAAGTATCGTCCACCTTACAGACAACACCACAATTATTCTTCCATTATCACAATTATACTAATATTCCCACCTTAAATCTGTTAAAAAAATGCAAACAAAACTTCAAATATGATAATTGATCTTAAATATATTCTTCTAATAAACTTGAGATCAGAATAACTTTAAAAGTGAAACGCATATAGAACTATTTCCAAATTATTTACAATGCAACATATGCATTAAGTTATTTTATGTAAAGAATTTTATTAAAATACATTTGATAACATAAATATAAACAAAAACATTCAATCATAAATTGTCTTATAGTTGAAATTATTCTTTCCATATAAGAAAGTCAAGACATTCTGTGAGACTTTTCTCTACTTTTCAAAACTTATTTCATTTCTACTCAAAGTGAGATCAAACCCATTCTTAAGAATCCTAATCATAACTTTATTGGTTAAAGAGGTAGTTAAGTATATTTGATAATTAGACACCAGTGAGGGGGGAAAGCTAAAAGAAACAAGAATGCATCTCCTCTTCTTTCAGTGTTTTAGAAGAGAGACAAATGTAAACCATACATAATATTTTGAATTGCCATGAATGTGATAACTGGGGTGCTTGGCTCCATCAAGTTAGGTATACAGTATCTACCACTCCAAAACCAGGTAAAACTCCACCTTCATAAGATGATGATACTTTTGTACGCACCATATAGCCACTTTCTTTATTAATGATAATCTTATCCTTATTCCTGCAAATTCCAGTCCATCCATGTCAAGAGAGTATTGCAAATTTAAGCACAAGTATGATAGATATGTAGCCGAGTAATGTACCTTAAATAAGTACCAAATATTCCAGCTTCTGCAATCACATGACCCGTACTCCAATTACCATCACGCACCAAAATTGCAGGAAAAGAGGCTGGAAATATCCTCTGCATGAGGATGTAAGCTGCATCTTCTTCAGAACCAGCTTCTTGTAATTTAAGGAGGTTTTCCCTCAAATCATTACCATAAATATTGTTTCCTGAAAAGTAAATACAGTTCGTTATGTAAGTTTCTCTTCCAGACGTTTTTTCCAACAAAGTGTTGAATCAAAGTTTAATATAAGACCTCCTCCTTCTCTTTGTGGCTTCATCACAAATAACTCTGGATTTTCAATTGCTTTTTGAACAATATCTGAGTCTTCCAAGCTCCACAACCCTGCAAAACATGCACGCAATTTGGCAACGTGGTCTTTGTTTTCGACAAACCTGTTCAGTTTTTGAATCAAGGATTTAGGAAGAGATATCAACCTCAGAAACAAACTATGATTAGAAAAAATGAAGAAAATAGTCACATAACTTATTTGCTAGGAAAGGGAGATTCTCAAGGATCCGTGAAACAAAAAAAAACCCTTTTAGCTTACTAACGAATGGAGTCCCACTGGGCTACTGTCCATGAATAACAAAAGCCTATTGGCCCTAGGGTACAATCCTATCATGATTAACCAACTAAGTAAGGCATGGATTGGAGAGCACCCTGAAGGATAAAATCTCAAGACAATAACTCACAATATTCCATTTTTACACCTTTCCTTTAGACATAGTATCTGTGAATTGATCAACGGCTTTATAGAAGCATAAAGGATGGAATAAAATTGGAATATACAAGAGTATTAGTCAGAAGATACCTCTCAAGTACACCAGGTTTTGCAAGTTCCTGTTGAATTTTCTTGGTGCCAACCAAATGATAAGATATTGAAGGGCATTTGATAGCAGAAGATTGCTCCATGAGTAGCCTAGCTCTCCATTCCTACACATCAAGCAAGGTATACCCAAACCAGAAGAACTCATTAATGTTAAAAAATAATGCAACTTAAGCAGGAAATATATTATGGTTGAGAAAATCCATGAAATAGAAAGGACGAGGTAGGTAAAACAGATCTTGTTGGTTTAAGATATAATTGAGCTAAATGTACAAAAAGTAAAATGATAGAGAAAGCCTATAAATTGTGATGTAATGACGAAGAAACTATGTTACACTGACCAATTTCAAATGAATTTTGCTTTTGAAACAAACGTTATAGGGCCTAAGTATTAGTATTCATTATTACTTTTCTTAATAATATAAAAGAAGTCAGGTTATCAGATAGGGGAATCAAATATAAATTGTCCATACAAATATCATTTCCTAATAGTAGTGAGATATATACTAATTCTTTACTAATTTGAAAAAGGAGTTATAGTCAATAGAAAACAAAAGAGATGCTTCTATGTTCAAAACTCAGTTTTTCTCAGCAAAAAAACAGAATTCATGTATCTCACTGATTCTGAAGGATAGTCTTTTGGTGTGTAGCCAGCCCGGTAGTAAACAATTGAAATTGGTTGTCCGTCCCTGCAAGTTAATAAATTATATTTCTCTACTGTCAGAAATGAAATATAATTAAGCCAAAAACCTCTACAAGAAAGTCAGATTTTCAAGATAAAGTTTACATACACAGAAAGTGTTCCATCTGGTAGAATTTCTCCTTCCTGATCAACTTCTGCCAATGTTTTCCGTATGCTTTTAATGTGATACGTATTATAAAGTTAAGGAAAATAACTATTACAACCCAACTGTGCTGAACATAAAACTACGGTAGTTTTCCTTACATAAAAACATCTTTATATATCCTTTGATATTAAATTTGATAGCCCTAGTAATACAAATCAGAGTCTTCTCTGCTAGATTTTTCCTTTAGTATCATAATTATAACTAATAAGAAAAGGATATTTGTCTCTTAGAAGGGCGGAAATATAATGCTGCTCATACATGTTTCTTTCTTCAACCTGAACCACGACCAAAATTGCACCCCTGTACAGATTCATTAAGGAATATGGCATGGAACCAAAAGTATTAGCAGAACCACAAATTAAAGTGAAAAGATTTTTTTTTTCTCTAAACTGACCTGGGATTGTTATACTCAATCCAGCCTTTAGCCAAGGCCTCTGCAGATTGATCGACAGCATTGTTGGAAGGAACCCTATTGGGATCTAGTCCAAGGATATCTCCATATTGAGAAATTAAGCTCCTGGGAAAACACCAAATAATACCATGATACAAATCAACATGATAAATTTACCTTAAAATAAAAATCTACCACCAGAATTCGTGTGAATAATTTCTAGATGCACAAACTATATGTTAACATCTTGTCTCCAAATACTTCGATTTCTAATCACTTAAAACTTCAAATGTAATCCTAGCCGTGTCTCTGTGTGTGTTTATCTTTATTGAGAACAAAAATTTAGACATTTGCCTAAACAAACCCAAACAAATACCTCGAAAACAAGAGATTATAAATTAGAGATGAAAGCACAATACGTGAAATTTACAGCAACTCCTTACTTATGAAGTCCAGTCATAAGACATCCAATCAAAGCAAATGAAGTGGAAATGGTATTCATCTCTATTTGCAGAAGTGATTTAGTCTTCTCATCAACCATATAATCTGAACGAACTATTGCCAAGCGTATATCCTATAAAATTATGACCAGAGAAAAATCAATACCAGGAAAAATTCCTTTGACTACCAGTATTTTAGTTGTTTGAAAAGAATAATAATTAGAGTAGGCACTAAAACTGATTCTTTCTTAATAGTGTTGGTGGTAGAAATTTCCTACCAACATTCACTTACCTCTTTTTTGTTAATCTGTAGCATCTTGGAATGAATATCTAGAAGTCTCGAGGTAAATTCGTCTGCATTCTTAGTTCTGCATTGAGATGAACAGTTAATACTATATCTAATTAAAGGAAAAAACTAGACTGAGGTTAAAAAAAATTCTAGGCAGCTATAGGTAGTTAAAACGACAGAAAGTTAATGTAGTACTCGTGGCATCAAATGAAGCAATTGTTGAAATGTGAAGTTGAAAAATGGATTCAAGAACAGGTCATGATAAGTATAAAAGTACTTCAATAGGAACAAGTCCCATAAAGAGCCTCAAAAAGTTACTTAAGTTAACAATTACATATTATCAAGAAAAAGATTATGAGAGGATTGTTGTTGGATCTGATGAGCAACATTGCTTAGGACATTCATTGTCTCAGCAACCTCTGCTTTCAATTTGCTGCTCTAATTGGTATCAAGTGACAACCAAATCCCCTATTAAGTCAGGATGGTTTAGTGGTCTAAAGCTTTACACCAAGGAGATTCAACATTAATGAAACATGAAAAAACCCATATAGAAATCAGGATAACACTACTAACTCAAACCTTTAAACCATATATTTGTGTCTTTCTCCTTATATATTCTTCATCTTGTCTATTTTTACCCCATATGCAGCTTCAACTTTCACTTGACTCCAACAATTGGGTCATGTAGGATTTGACATTGCAGGACCAAAAATCAAACTTACCCACACAACACACTTTTGGACAATGAGTCAAAATCCACCATACAATGTCAATTTTTAATATAATGTATATTTTCTTAAAGCTCCCGTTTTCACAGTGCCAAAAGCCAAGTTGACTCATTGGGTGCCTAGTAATATAACAACAGGAAAATATTACCTGGACAGAGATTCCTGGAGAAATTTCCCATCCAAACTCACCCGATCAACAAGATCGTTAAAAATAGGAGCTAATTCACAAGCTTGCTTCCAGTGACTTTCAGGAAACGGCCCGGGTAATAAGCAAAGCGGAAGATGCACCAAGCCCACACCTGGAACTGTTCCAGATCTCTATGATAGGAAACATTAATTGTAAACATCAAAATACCATCTTAGTTTCCAAAATCACTGTATCATATTTAGTTCTTAAATCATAAACATTAAAACGATAGACACTTAGTAACATCAAAATTAAAATGCTATTTTCATAATTCCGAGAATTAAATTACTCGGTACTAATTCCATGTATTCGAACACAGAATTTGGCTACAAGTAAATTTAGCTTGAAGGACTAAAATTTTATCTTCAAACGGTAACATTAAGAAAAAAAAAAAAAAGCAGGCTAATTAAATGAATAATAAACTATCATCATTAATGTACTAACGTTTATCATAAAGCATACTACTCAGACACTAAAATTTCTCCAAATTCTCTCACAAACACTCTTTTCCTTTTTACTTTTACACCCATCTCTTAACTTTTTGAGAAATAATACACTCACGCTCGCTGTTTATTACACTCACTCATGTTATCTAAGAAACGCATTATACAAAACAGAAAAATCTCAAGAAACCTATAACAGCTTTAGGATAATTTGCTCTGTCATTCTAAGATTGTATTACTACACTAACCATGCAATTATATTACACTAACATTAATACAGAAAAACGTTAAACTATGAAAAGTGCATGACGAGTATTGTGTAAGGTGAGATAAGCAGAAGTAATAACAAAATTTGTAAAAGCGAAGGAGGAATTGAATACAGAGAAAACAAACAGTGGCAGAGTTTTTTTCACCTGAACCGATTTATCTCCAACGAGGAGGCAGTTGAGAGTGCTCCAGACAAGAGCATCGTAGACAATGTTTTGGAGCAGTTTTTGGTCGATACGATGATAATCGAAGAGGGAAGGAGCGGCGGAAGAATCGGTGTCAGCCTCTGCAAGAGGAGCAGAGTTGAGAGTCAAAGGCTTAGACATGAGTTTGGGGAGAGAGAGTGAGTGTGGTTGGTGGAGAGAGAAGGTGAAGGAGAGAGAGGAAAATGTGTAAGAAGAACTCAAAGGCTTAGTCTTTATCCCAGTGAAAGAAGGAGAACAAAACAAGCACCCAGATCTACCACCCATTCTCTTCGTTTTCCATTTCCCTTTATATATTCCTATATATTGCCATCACCACTGCAGCCACAGGTAGTGCTCCATCTTTTTTCTTTTTCCTCTTTTTCGTAAATAGTGCTCCACCTCGAAAATTTGATAATAATATCAAAGACAGTTTTTTTTGTTTGACCACATTTGACTTGTCTCTCTGGAATTTTCTTTTTAGCATGTAATAGAACAGATTACTGAACATGTGCTTAAATAGTAGTTTTAGTTTATTTGTAAAAAAAAAAAAAAGTTAGGTTTTTTGTAGCTTCAAGGTTTTGAGAAACAGGTAAAAAGATTATTTTTTAAATATTATATGATGGAAATATGATGCAAAGTACTAAAAAAATTGACTTTTATTCAGCTTGCTAAATAAAGGTGTTGGATAAAGCAACATAAAGCACTTTGATTCTGAGTTCATATTTTAAACTCACTTTAGGTGTTAGAGTTGGATTCGATTTCTGAAGATTTCACTCAGATGCTGACGGCGATAAAACTAGGAAAGGAAACGGGTCAAACTCGAATTTTCAGACATTTTTTTTTTTTTTAGTTTATTGGTATATTTAAAGATGGACAAAATATGTTGTGCTGACTAAATTCGATGTTTTTTAGGTTAATTTATTAGTTTAATCTAATATGTTACATCGGTTCGTTCTAGTTCTTTTTAATTCAATTGATAGAATCAGACCATCAATCCAATTATAACTTGTCAAGTGATAAAAATAAAGAAGAAAGTATGTGGTTGCAAACTTTTAAATGTTAAAAGAACTTTTAATAAATATTATATATAATGTGATGACAAAATATAAAATCAGTATGAAAATAGAACTTGTAAATTGTATGGCTAACTTTTTAATTTAAATTATTTTAACTAAATAATTTACTTTAAATTGGTGTGTTATTTTAAAACACCCTTACTTTAATATCCATATAGGTATTCTTACCTCATGAGAAATCTTTTAAGATGTTTGAGGATAACTATATTTGAATTCAACTTTAAGAGATATTTATTGAATAGAAATTCATCTGCAGAAAATTACGGTTAGTATTAATAAGAAATGAACGTGATAAGAGATTATAGAATGAAAATTATTAATTACTCCCTTCAAAATTAGGTCATATTTATATATATTTTATGGATAAAGACATTTAATTATCATTAAGTAGTAACAATTTTAAGAATTAGATAATCTAACATTTAATATCTAATTAATTGTCATTAAATGTAATTAATGAAGAACAGTTACAAATCTCAATTCATTGGATAGTTAAAATAGGATAGTTGTCTTTTTAGAATAGTGGTATCAAAAGATATTCCTCCTTATTTTAATATACTACAGTGGAGTGGGTAAGATTCTTTACATAATTTAAATTTTATTTACAATTCAACTTAATCAAATCCGCTGTGGACAGAATTGATTATCTTAATTTTGATTTTTTTTCATTATTTTAGTGTAATTTTTTCTTTAATTATGAAAATAAATATTTTTTTTATAAAAATGGATAAATGGTCACAAAGATGTGATTTTATTGAAAAAAAAAAAAGTCATACGATACATGTACAATTTTAGAGTGTACAATTAAAAAAAAAGTTATAATTGTGTTATGATCGTAATATTTTGTTTAAAAAGAATTTTTAAAAAAAATCGTTAGACAATACCTCATCTTTGATCAAAGGGGTAATCAATGACACGACCTTTATACAATTTAATGAAATAGAAATTGTCAAAAAAAGACACAACTTTCACATATACAGTTTTTAATTAAAATAACTTTTATTATTTACGAAATCCAACTAACTTATACTTGTGTGAAGTATTTGCATCAAATGATTTAGTCAGTAGGAAAAAAACAACTTCAATAATCTGAAAATTACCAACGAAGCCCCCTTATGTATCTAGTACAAAACTAAAAATTATAATGAGTATTATAGAAAATAAATCATTAATTTAGAAGAATTAATAAGAGAAGACTTAAAAGTATATGTAATATGAGAAAGAACAGAAAGAAAATAAAATTAATGGAAAAATAATAAATGTTTTTTTTCTTACAAAACTATTAATAATTTGGTCTTTTAAAATGCATAAAAAAAAGTGTTAAATAATAGTGACCCCATGTGTTTTAAAAAGAAAACAAATAACATAACATGCCTTCATTTTCAAAACTGATAGATTTATTTACTATATAATACATCATTACGTGCAAATGCTATATTTTATCAAGTTAACAACAAGATTAAGATGTCCAAAAGATAAATGGTTTATAATTTTTATGTGACCATGAATCAAGTTTATAAAATTTAATTCACCTGAAATTAATTAGCATATTTTGTTACGTTACTTTATTTATATAATTTAATCAATTAAATTTGTAAAAGGAAAACATTCTACAACACTTAAATTATATTAAAAGAAAAAATGTAACCAACTTGTATTTCATGAAATGGTACAGAACTGGTGCCACGTTGTGGGTACTTTAATTTAACACTGATCACATTTTTAATCAAAGTCGCACTACTCTCTAAATATTTTAGAAAAAATGTTTTCAAATTTGAAATGTTTTCTTGAAGTACTACACATGTCATACTATTTTTCACTAAAGTCGTTCACAACCTACTTATTTCTGTAAACAAAAAAAATATTATTTTTTGTAATTAACAAATAAAATTACATCAGAATAGTGAAAAATCCTCAACTGTCCATCAACATCATTAACATAGTGAGATAAATTTTAAATTTTTTAGTACACGAAAGTTTTATCAAGTTGTATTTTAGAGTTTAATATTATAATACATATGCTTTAAATGATTCATTTAACTCTAGCTAAATTATACTACACGCTTAAACTTAAAATGCTTAAATTAAAAACACCTTAATATTGTATAAATATTTTATTTAATAATGTTCATAGAAAGTCCTGATAAATAGTTAGAAAACATTTCAATTTTAAACATAATTAATTCAAAAATACGTTAACATAATTAAATGGATTTTTTTCTATCAATAAATAATATTTTTTTTTTAAAAAGAGACTACACAAGGTAAAAATATGTTTATATTTTAGTTTTTTTTAATTAGTTATAAATAATATGAAATACTACAAATAAAATAAACACAAAACATTAAAGTGTTTAAAAAAATAAAGAGTTATAAGAAGAAAAATAAATCATAAAAAAAAAAAGTTATAGAAAGTGGAACAAATATAAGAGTTTTTATATAATTGGATAATTATGATGATAAATAGTGTAGGTAGATATAAGTTTTTGTAGACGTTTAAGTTATCTAAAGTTTTACCATTTGCTTTATTTATATAAAAGAAAATTACACGAAGATTTAGACTAATAATGTATTTTTGTTGTATGTTTCAGGATAATGTTTCACATTCACATAATTTATTTTTTCAGTATTGATCTTTTGCATGTTGTTTATTAACTTTTTTTCTCATGATCAAGTGGTGATAACTTTAATATTAACATAGTATTAATTGTCACCGTGTTTAACACAATCTTCATGTTAAGCTAACAAGAATTTTCATTCCTAAGTTTAAAAACTCAAACATAATATAGTTTTGTTTGAGTTTTGTTAGAGGTATGTTTTTTAAATATTATATTTTCTTGAAATATCTTTTTATCAAATTATTTCTTATAACTGTTTTTTTTTTTTAATTTTTAATTTGGATTAACTATTTTGAAATACTATTTCCAATTATGCAATTTTAAATATCGTTTCTTAAATATAATTTCCAAAATCAATTTTATTCGAAAGTATTATTTAAAATAACTTTTTCATACAGTTACGTAGAATGTTTTCAATTTACTTTAAATTATTTTTTGCTTGTTACTTTTTTAAATTAACTATTTTTCTATTTTATTTATATATTATCACTTAATTTAGGTATATTTAAACTTTATTTTAATTGTTATGACCTGTACCAACTTTCAAAAAAGACAATAATTTAAAGTATTATATTAATCATTTTAGCATTTAAATTATAATTATTAAAATTATAGTTTACTAATTTGTAAAATCAAGCTTACACATCTCAAACGAAGTAATCATTATCTGAACATTTTTTTAACATATTTGCTTTTCGATATAAAATATTATTTAAATATGCTTTATTGTGATATGTATATTGGATTGTTGTGCTAATCAATTTAAACAGGTGCTTAATGTTTGGCTAAATAAGAAAAATTAAGTCAACTTTATCTGAATGAGATCCTAAAATACCTTTACTAAAGGACTTTGTGTGTCTTATAAGTGTTAGAAACGTATCTTTTTAGTATGAACTATCTTTGTCATGAAACTCAATCTAAAACTTCTATTTCATTGATTTGCAAATTCGGGATTAATTAATTTTGTTATAGACAAATTTAATTATTTTTATATTAAGATAAATTTCAATTACTGCTTTCTATTTATAACATGTTAGACGTTTTAATAAATGAAAATATGTGTTAAGATTAATCCGTATTAAGTTTAACTACTTAGGATGTAATTAGATCTGTGCAAATTTATTTTTACTGAAAATTGACTTACATATCATGTTAAGAGTTGAGTAAACACGCCTTGTTACTGTAATAGATTTTACATTACCAATTAATTAAGAATCTTAATGTAATTTTTAAGATGATTTATATCAAAGTTATAAAGTTATTATATGTACTAAAAAACTTCTTATTGCACATGGTGGCTTATAATTTAATAGCAATTAAAACTCCATGGGATGCACCATTTTTTCATGTATTGATAGTTTAATAAATATTCTGTCATAAAAAAAGAGTTTAATAAAAATATATACCACTAATATGGAAGGAAAAACTAATTTTAATATAATTATTATCAAAGTCATTAAAATGATAATACCATATACTCATTTTTACATTTGTACAACTCAAGCAACCAATTCAGCAAACTAAAAATGTTTACCAATTCCACACATATCAATTATAATCACTAACAGTAATTAGTTTTAAGAATCTGTTTCTATCTCCTTTATATAAATAACATTATCAAACAAATGTATACAAAAACGAGATGAAAAAAAAAAAAATACTTTCACTCACCCTGCTGATTCATAACATCAACATTACAAACGAATCTAGCACATTGAGTTTGGTTTGTGATTGAGATTAGAACCAAGTTTCAGAATTAGATTCAGACTTTTGCAATGGCTTGCTCCTTTTCTCCATTGAACCATGATGCGAAGGGCTCCCTAAAGTCACTGTCTTCATTGCTTGAGAAGCCAAAGTTTTCATTATGAACATATAGAACTTGTAGCAAATGCCTGCATGAAGTTCTCTTTGGTCCATCTGCAAAAAAAATTGTGTGGGATGTTGTGGTGTGTGGATGAGTAGAAGGGATAGATAGAGTAATGTCCCTGTGTGCTTAGATATGTACAAGTTTTACCTTGCAAGCACTCAAACTTTCAGACCACATTCTTTGCTTTTCTTTCAAGAAATTTCCACTTCTTTTATAAAGTTCCGCCACTTAATGTGAAACTTCAAAGCAAGAACACGTTACTTCTTACGTTATTCTTGTTATTATTATTATTATCAAATCAATCAAATAAAATAATTTCCAAAATATAATTTATTTATATATTATGAGCAGAATCACAAACATATAATATACATGAGAAGGAACGTAATGATGTACCCATTTTACAATAACAATAGAAGAATAGATAAATGTTTCAAGACTTATTTATCACCTTCGAAAAGTTAATCTAAAATATTAAATCACTTCCAGCTAAGTTTTCAAACTCACAACTATTATACTTTTTCACTTTATAATTAAAAAACACATCATTCTTGTAATAATAAGAAGTAGGAAGTTAAAAGAGATAATGAGGAACTTATTCAAGAGACTTACTCAAAAATGGAGAATATAAGTCCTCTCTTTTTCAAGTTTATGGAATAGGAGAAAAAAAATATGAAAAATATGGAGAATGAAGGTTCTACCTCTAAAATAGAAAAAGATAAAAATGGGTGAAAACTAAAGATAAAAAGTTGATCATATAACTTTAACAAAAGAAAAATATATTTCAATTTACTTAAGACACCCGAGAATGCTATGCCTATTCTTAACTCAAAACTTTACTCTAACCTGAAAATAATTAAATAAAGTTTAATAAATTTTTCAAAACACATGAAATATATTTCAAAACAAGGTTTAAAAATAGAATTTCTGATTTCTAAAACGCATTTCTAAAAAATTGTTCCAGCTTTCAAAAACACAAATGTGTTTTGGAATGAGATTTTTTTCAGCTTCTCTTATTCTTCTTTTATAACGGTGATGGTGTAACGGGGATGAGAGTGGTAGTGGAATGCGGTGAGAGAAAAATGGGTGGTCGATTTGGTCATTTCAATCAATTGTAAGGGTGAAGTTTAAAAAATGGAGGTGCAGGAAATAATTGCCAAATTTTAAATTTGACCCAGGCCCATTTATCTGCCATCAAGTGGAAGAAACATATTTCCTAATTTTGGTTCCCGCCATCAAAGATCAGGCGAACTTCATTTCATTACGAGTAAGCTCCGTCGGAAAGGTGGTTCTCTCTCTTTCCCTTCGATGAATAATGTTCTTCATTCCTTTCGAATAGGTTTTCTTTCTACATTGTTCATGTAAGAAGAGAATTGCTAATCAGTCTACAATTGTGAGATTATCATTGACGTTGCATTTCAGAGAATATTAACTCATGCTCATGTTTCGCCACGGTTATTCAACTTCCGAACAAGTTTATCTGTTAGTGACTTTATGTGTTTTCAAAATTTTTTCTGCATCTGAGAAGGCTTTTAAGGAACCAGGAAGCTTCGAGAAATTCCACTACGCTCATTTCCTCTCTTCTAATGCAATTAATATGAATCGAAAATGTGGAGTAATGCCTGATGCAATGACCGATTCATGGAGTAGAGAATTTTGTTTGTTGAAAAACTGATAGCTACAAATTTCATCGTCTTGATTCCACGTAGCGCCTTCCTTCTCTCATTAGCTCACTGAGAAACCTGACACTAGATCGATGTTATCTGCAAAACAACGCAGATCTGTTTTAAAATTTCTGCTAGATTCTAAATATTCCTCTGGTTTATTATTTTATGTACAAATATCTCTTCTATTGACAAGTTTGAATCAACAATTGCAGCGAAGTACTGTTTGCTGTAAAGCATCATGTCAAATATTACAGTATGCGCACGCTTTAGGCCTTTGAACTCAAAAGAGAAGCAAAATGACAATAGCTCTGTTTGCATTCGGTGCAGAGATACCGAAACTTTCATTTTCAAGGTTTTTTGCCTTTATATTAAGCGTCTATTAGTTTTTACTTTTGCTCTATAAAACTCAGTGAATTCACACATGAATAGCCTAATAATTTTGAATTTATTTGTTTAGGACGAAAAGGATGAAGAATCCGTGTTTAGCTTTGATAGAGTGTTCTACGAAGAGTCTGAGCAAGCTGATGTCTATCAGTTCCTAGCTCTTCCCATGGTTAGAGGTACAACTTCAGAATTTTCATTACAAATTTATATGTCAATTGATTTGTCAATGCAGATTGAAATCTTCCTTAATTTGAATTACTCTTGCTTCCTTATGAAATGACAGCTTCATTACCGTCAAATTGTGCATATCAACTTCGTTTATATGAAAAAAAATTATCCTTATAGTTTGTGTAATACTAGTGTATGTCTGCATGTCGTGCATTCAATTTTTTAAAAATCTGGAATGTTTCTTAATAATTAAAATCGGGCAAATGACACTTGCCTTGACTATAGCCTACTTTTTAGCTTTTATTGATATCAGGCTTTCGTTTTGTATGTATTCCCATAAATGAAACAGATGTTGTTGATGCATACAATGGCACAATCATCACTTATGGCCAGGTAAGATATTATGCGTCTCCAGTTTGCCAAAAGCATTTGTTTCTTTTCGTTAAACTTTCAAAGCAACAATACGAGGTCATTTGTGGATTTTCTCCTCAAATATAGCAGCTACATGTGTATCGAGAGTTGTGAAAAATTACAAGATATTGCATCATAAGACCTTCGCTGAATATGATCCCTTGCGTTAGCTCATAAATACCCTTTTGGAGCTATATTTTGGTTATGTTTGAAGGGGGAAAATAAAAATTAAAAAATGTGTAGACGAGGCATGAGATATTTGAACTGTTATTTCACCGTGCATCGGTGTTGAATTCAAATCTAGCTAATCTGGAAGTCAGGAAAGGGCGCATGATGCAAATACTACACAGTTGCCTTCTAAATATTTAGCAAAGACAATTTGCAAAATCTACAATGTTGTTAAACATACATGTTAGTAAATATAGTTTCTTGTTATGATCAGAATATTCCGAAAACTCCTCTTGGCCTGTTGATCTTTCATTCTACTACCTATTGACTTTGGAAAATACGCTAGAACTACTCTTGTTATGACTAGTCAACTGTATTCTCGAATCCATTTTTCTTTCGACTGTAATTGTTTAAAGGTTTCGTTTTTCAACAAAAAATTGCAGACTGGAGCTGGGAAGACATATAGCATGGAGGTGGAAAATTGTCCCCTAAAAAGTATCTTAAACGATCTTGCAGAACATAACATACAGCAATGTAAATAACTACTTCTCTGAAGCAGGGACCTGGTATACTTGAATGTGGTGAACAGAAGAAGGGACTTCTTCCTAGAATTGTGGAGGGACTTTTTGATTCCTTAAATTCTTCTGATGAAGAGAAAACATATTCAATTAAGTTGTCAATGGTACTGAGGCACTTACTAATTAACCACATCAGTCTTACAAAATCATCTGGTTATAGTAAATTATTTCTGAGTTTGTTTCTGATTGGTTCAGGTTGAAATCTACATGGAAAAAGTAAGGTATGAATAGAAAAAGCAAGTATTCCCCCTCCCTCCATTGTACTTAGAGCATATTATGAGTTTCTGATTGGAAATTTTCTTAACTTTGTTGTAAAAGCTAGTTTTGATGTGAATTTGGATTCTTCGATAGTCATCAGAATAACTCTATCCTCTTACGTAGGGACCTATTTGATTTATCAAAAGTTAATATACAAATTAAGGAGAGCAAATCACGGGGAATATTTTTGCCTGGTGTTACAGAGGTGAACTGTGTTAATGGGAATTTTATATCTCTTTCCATTCTGATTATTCTTTTTCTATCTGAAGCTACTTCGCTGTTCACAATTAGATATGTGCTCTTATGTATATGATTAATATGTAAAATTTCAATTTTGAAACTTTAATCCTATCTAGTCCCGACATTCAAACACAATGTATTTGATTATTTGGTTAGCATTTTCTTAGGATTCATATACTTAGGATTATTGGCCATGAACGAAAGTAATAATTGTATCCCCTTAAGCTTCAAGTAAGTAAAGTTGTAAACTTAGATAGTGGACTCGCCCTTTTCGCTAATCATGCCAGTAACTGGTATAGCCCTTTAAGCTTAATGTTATTTTCCAAAACATTAAGGAAATAAAGTTGTACCCTTTCTATTATAACTTCGGGCCTTGGCCAATCCAACAATAGGTGTACAATAAACTTTTGTGTGCTTTAAGTCAAATTAAGCGAGGTCTCACTTCTTCAGAATTGGGCGAAGCTCTCTTCCATGAACTGATTCAAAAAGTAGAGTGGACTGGAATCATTCAGTATTTATATATGAAACTTTGAAAGTTTTCCTCCCTTGTATGTCTATGCTACAAAATATTTTTCTAAACCCCAAACAAAAAACAAAATAATTGGTTATCCTTATTCAAATATTGCCATAAAGGACTAACGGGACCTTTTGAGTTTTTCATTCAGATTACTGTACTGGACCCTGTTGAAGCATTGCAAAATCTTTCTGTAAGAATAAACGACTTGAATAACATTTTCTGGTTTGATTTTATAATTATTTCTGCTTCTAATTCTGACCTCAAATATGTAGAAGGGAATAGCTAACCGGACAGTTGGTGAGACCCGTATCCTGCTTTGACTCTTAGCCCACCGTTCAGATTTTATTTTACTTTTTTATATATAGTTAAACTACATAATACATTTGGGAGGAAAAGCAATGGCGATACCCACCTGTCCGATGTATTTTGGTACTTCTTGTGCTGTTTAATGTTATTTTCTTTCTTAGTTGATAAAAAAGCATAACACATTAGGGTAAATTCCCTGTTTTCTTGAGGTCGAAAAACAGTGATAGGAAATAGGAAGGTCACTTGCGTTCTGCAAACATCCTAAACAAAACATGTAGAAATGAACATGGCCAGCAGCAGAAGTCACTGCATTTACATATTCACAATTCAGCAAGAATATTCCAGAGATAAAAGGTCATACTTCTTCATAAATCTGTATTTTGCTTATGAATCATTCTTAAACACTGAGAATTTGAACAGGACGAGGTCCGGAAAGCTAATTCTAGTGGACTTGGCCGGGTCAGAGAAAGTGGAGAAAACAGGAGCAGAGGGAAGAGTTCTAGAGGAAGCCAAGACCATAAACAAATCCTTGTCTGCTCTGGGAAATGTAATAAATTCTCTTACATGTGGTTTGCAAGGAAAAACATGCCATATCCCTTATCGTGATTCCAAGCTCACTCGAATTCTTCAGGATGCTCTTGTTAGTTCACCTTCCCTTTTTATAATTTATCAAAACATACACATTGTTCACGAAATCAGTGTCCCAAACATTGTATCTCTTATTCGTAGGGAGGAAATGCTAGAACTGCATTGCTTTGCTGTTGTTCCCCCAGCGCTTTTAATGCATCCGAGAGTCTGTCCACTCTTCGTTTCGGTGCAAGGTATGTGATGCGTGAAAGATTGAGGCACTTCCATTTTCTTTCCTTTCCTTTCTTTATTTTCAAATGCTATGTTTAAAATGATGTCAGAGTCTAATTTTAACTTCTTTATTTTCTCCAAAAAAATTCTGGTGCTCATGTGCCATAGTGAGCTTTTATATAAGATTCTATATTGAAGAATAAAAAATAATTTCATATATTTAGAAAAGTATTTTTAAAGAAAATTGAAGTAAAATAATTTAATACAGACGTGGATTCTTTTCGAATCTCACTATTTTAATTGTAAACTTTATTTAAAAATAATTTAATAAAATAAAACTCATTTAAATAAAATAAGAAGTATACTAAACTTTTTAAGACTTTTATTTTATAAACTTTCTTAGGTTAAAATAGCGAATTGTATTCCCAAATTTACAATTTAAAACTTCAATTTGCATTGTGAATTGTATATTCAGAAGTTCAATTAAAAAATTGTTAACCAGAGAAAAAAGCCTGAGAGAGAAACTTACCTTCCCTCCTTTGATTCACCAATAAGCCTGTAACTGACTGCACTCTACACTTCCAGCAACAGCATAAAGCACACCACAGCCATAAAGTGTGTAAAAACATTCCAAGAATTCAAAACAAGACAATACCAAGAAAACAATCATGACACTGCTATTTAATCTCACAAGGATAAATCTGAAACTTTTAAATATACCGGGATGTATATGAAAATTATGGGGTGCAGAAAGAAATGGCCTAATATGAATCTACTTAACTTACAATTTCTTGAGCCCAATGCCCAATCTGATTTTAATTTGATTTTTTTTGTCAGTTACTAGCAAAAACTTGGTTAAGGTTGAAGAAAATTTTTCTTAAAGAAAATTCAAATAAATCCAATCTTGTTTAGTTGTCACGAACCTTTTGTTTTTTTAACAAACTTTACACATAATCATGACCATCTTAATACAGAAAAGAGTTAATTATTCGCCCAATTAAATTCCTATTTTTTTTTAAATGCTGATTGCAGGGCGAAATATATAAAGGTGTCGCCTCGGGTCAATTACACCGAAGAAAAAAGCGAGACAAGTTCTAGTGCTGCTTCTCCGTCTGGCGACGAGTCAAGTGCTAGAATTTTGAACAAGGTGAGAATATTGTTGTAAAATCCCTTTGTAATTAGAATTCGTAATAAAATTTATGTTAATACAGTTGAGAGAGAAATTTAATGTTGAAGATGTGAAGTTCCTAGAGGAATTGTTCATACAAGAGGGCATTCTCTTTGATCTTTCATCAGTTGAAGAGGAGACAGACATAGATGACCTCAACTTACAGATGATATCCTTGCTTCAAGCAGCCATGGAACAGCTTACAACTACTGTTGATGAGGTACGAGAAAAATGTGCATTATCTTTTTCTTACTACAGATAGTAGTACTGTTTCAGTCACTTTGAACCTTTCGGGCACTTTTTGTTTACCAGATTAATACTAGGCTTGGTTAAAATGTGAAACGGGAAGAAAGAAGTAAGAGAGCAATAAACTTGACTTCTTAGTCTTTTGTTAAATTTATGAACGCTATATAACATTTCCTCTAGAAATAAAAATTTATCATCTTGGCCTATTTCTTCGAAACTTGACAACCCACCCTACGTTAAAACTTGTTTATCCTGTAGTAATGTTACAAGCTTCTAAAAAATGCTGTATGAATAATACAACATATTTATTTTGTCAAACATATAATTTTACAGCTTAAAAGGGAGAATAGCATTCTCAGGGCCAAAGTTGATGCCTCCACGGATTCTCTATTCTACAAGGGAGCAGAGAATAGTTCCATTTTTCAGAATACGATTTCAGTTATCCTGACTTTCTTTCTTCGTTGGTTGGGCTACACTTCTCCAAGACGCTGGCAGTAACTATTCATTCTTATATGACGCCTTGCCGCCGCGGGGCATTTAAATACAATCAAAATAATGGGTAGAAGTAATAAAGATGCCTCATGCTGATTCACTTATTGTTGGACACTTTTGGGGCTGGCTAATAGCATCATATATGCTGAGATGGCCGGTTCATGGATCGTATCACAATCAATAGCATCGTTTGTGAGCCTGTGTTTGTAACCCGAAATTGTTTTATAAGAATAGTAATTTGCCACTGATGGCTGTTTTCTGAAAACTCTCTTTAATGAATTCAACCATTTTGGCACAGTAGATCCATAAATTCACAAGTAGCCAAGAAAAATATGGACCATTTGGACTACATCAATTCGTCCTGATTTTATACTGTCGTATGCAGCACAGTAGCTGTACAGCTTCAGGGTATGAGGAACTGGATTTCCTGGTGTCTGGTATGCAATGTAATCTGGATGAATGGGATACTACTATAAACTAGTGTTAAAAAATTATGGATGAACAAGCTGAATTCAATATCATGTTAAATTTCAATAAAGAGGATCTGAGTTTAGAACTGGATTCCTAACAATTAGGCACGGCAGGCAGTTCAATCGATGACGTGCAGCATGAACCTTGGCCCTTGGATAGATGAATGTATATGTAAGGTTCTATGTTGCGTCACGTCATTGGTTGCAGTTATTTTGACTGCGGTAAATCTGGGCACTATAATCTGCCTTATTATGCAGAATTATTTCAACAGAAGGGGAACATCTGACATTAGCCCTTATCAATCTCAGATTATCGCCCGTCAGAAATCTTGCTTAGGAATATTTATTGCAAAACGGTTGGTAGCAGAAGATTACAAGGTGAAGCAATACAATCCCGTGGAAATGCAGGTCAAGCCACAAGTGTGCAATCCGTCCCAAGGAAAAAAACCATCTCCTTGCTTTTGTATTAATGCTTTCTTTCAAGTTTCCGTTACCATTTCTATCGTTTTCCCAGCGTTCTCTTTCACTCTCTGGGGCACTTAATTTTCGTGGCCAGGTTCCAATATGAGTTTAGATCTCTCTTAAGGGAATGACTTAGGACTTGCATTGCACTCACTGGATTGCGCTAATCACTTAATATAATAGCGGTTGACCGTAGTAATATAAGGATAGCATTGTAATTCAAACTCAAGGAACGTTTTCCTGTTGGATTTCATTTACTTTTCCACCATCTAAAGCAAGGGTCTTATTGTTTTTTAGGTAAGACTTCACGTTAGCTATTTGAAGCAACCAATTAGGCGTGCATATATAAAAAGCACGGAATCATTTTCCATGATGACCGTGCATACAGAGCTATAATTGTTATCAACTTATCTAGTTGGTAGCTGGTTCCATTGGATACAGGTGAAAACAACGTGTCATGGCTTCCAAGAATGTACTTTTTCAATTTGTGTTATTTTCCATCTGTTTAGCTTTGTCAAATTCGGCGGAGTTCAATTACCCAGCAGTTTTCAACTTCGGTGATTCAAACTCGGACACAGGAGACCTTGCTGCAGGGTTGGGCTTTCAGGTTGCGCCACCTAATGGACAGGATTACTTCAAAACTCCATCTGGGAGGTTCTGCGATGGCCGTCTCATAGTGGACTTCCTAAGTAATTTTTAATTATACCTTCAAATTATATTGTTTACAATTGTTCTTCAAATTATATTATTTACAGTTGTTGCGATAACCATGACTCGAAGCTTTTAAGCATGAATATAAACATAAATTAATATTAAAAGAAGTTTTTTTTTTGGCAAAATAATTATTACATATTACGCCTAAAGAATTACGTTAAGGTGCTAGAAGATAAATAGTTACCGGCTTCTTTGTTTTCACTGAACTAACTAGCCTCCCAATATGTAGCATCAAATTTTTAGGACATTGATTCGTCTTAACTTTTTGCTTTATCTTCAGCTTTCTGCCACATTCTCTTATTAAGTTGGCTGCCAATATTACGAAAATGGTTTGGCTTTCTTCTTTTGCTAATTTTAGGTTTGGTTTAGCATATTTAGTTTACATTATTATCCTTTAACGTATTATTACATCATGAAAATAATTTGAATGTTTCGATATTAAAATAGTCTCATCTAATCTAATTTAATAGTTGAAGTTAAAGATAATTTAAATATTTTTTTATTAATCTTTTGAGACCTCTCTTAAATAAAAATTGTGGCAAAATTTGGACCTGTAAAATGGATTTGAGATTGAAATATTAGTGGTTTATGTGAAAATAGAAAAATGATTTAAAAATCAAATAAACATTTTTTAATAATATATCAATACAAAGTTACATAATTGATTTTGTTTATGTTGAAAGCATATATATATATATATATATAATAGAAAAGAATAAAATGTTTTTTTATTTAGAGTTAATTTATGAAAATAAAATATAATTTTTTTTATATTAATTATTGATGAAAATCAAATGCCACAGGAATTTGATTTTGAATTTAATTATAACACATAGTATTGTTATCCAATATCAATTTTTAACTATTAATGTTAGTTACCACAATTGTTCTCTTAGTATGAATAATCCATTTCAATTCTAAGGTTAGAAAAATCTGAATCTTTAATCTGTTGAGTATAGTAAAATCGATGTCTTTAATTTAAAGTATATCTTTACCATGCACCTGAAATTTAGTACATTGATCGATTATATTGCTGGTGATTTAAAAGAAAAGACTTCCTTCCAGTACAAGTTATACGCACCAAACAACCAAATATCAGATGAAAACTAACTAATAACAGAAGTTTGAAACACAAGCAAAGCTGGGATGGATTAAAACCTCTCCTTCCAGTAATACTCAATAGCCATGGCCACCAACACATGCACCCTTCGGATTCTTACCCTCATTGCCATCTTCATACCTTGTGCCAAATCCTTCCACTTGGATTTTCCAGCAGTTTTCAACTTTGGCGATTCAAATTCTGATACTGGTGCTCTTGTTGCCGCTGCTTTTGAAAGCCTTTACCCACCAAATGGACAAACTTACTTCCAAACACCGTCAGGGAGATACTCTGATGGCCGTCTCATCATCGATTTCCTTAGTAATAAATCTCCATAGCCTCTTTCTGTCAATGCCCACATCATCTTTTTCTTCCTGCACATCATGATCCCAAGTAGATGTTTACGTCTCCTCTCCCCTATAAACATCTCTTCCACTTACTGTTCCATGTTTTGTTGGTTTTTTTTTTTATTGCAGTGGATGCTATGGACTTGCCATTCCTAAACGCCTATCTGGATTCATTGGGTTTGCCAAATTTTAGGAAAGGATGCAACTTTGCTGCAGCAGCTGCAACTATCCTCCCAGCCACTTCATCATCCCTATGCCCCTTTTCCTTTGGGGTTCAGGTGTCTCAGTTCCTCCGGTTCAAAGCTAGGGCCCTTCAATTGATTGCCAAAGGTATCTGCCAAAGGACAAGATTTGCATATACTTCCATAATACTTTTAGTGGTATTTTCCCATTAGAATTAGAATTTCATATCGGTAATCTATGTTGATCTTTAATTAAAATAATTTTTATACAAATTATTGAAATTAAATTCCTTGTTTATCTCTGCTAAATTTTTCTAATGTTTTCAAAATTGGCTTTTGATATACTACTTCGGCGGCTCAACTAGTTTGCTGTCAGTTTCATAACTCATTCATTTGTGTTAAAAAAATAACATGGAAATGTTTCAGGCAGGAAATTTGATAAGTACGTCCCAGATGAGAATATTTTCGAGAAGGGATTGTACATGTTTGACATTGGCCAGAATGATCTTGCTGGAGCATTTTATTCAAAAACATTGGACCAAATACTTGCCTCAATTCCGACAATTCTTGTAGAACTTGAAAAAGGGATAAAGGTTGGTATCAAATAATATGCTTCTACTTTTATATAATGTTTGTGAACTTTTATTCCAAAACTTTCTAGAATTAATGAATCCATAGGTTATATACACAGTTTTACTGAGATTATTACAAACGAGTTCTAACTCTTTAATTGTCTACTAGACTCTCTATGACCAGGGGGCTAGACATTTCTGGATACACAATACAGGTCCTCTCGGATGCTTACCTCAGAACATTGCTAAATTTGGAACTGATGCATCAAAGCTTGACGAACTAGGATGTGTTAGTTCACACAACCAAGCTGCTAAAACCTTTAACCTACAGCTACACGCTCTCTGTGCTAAATTGCAGGGCCAATATCCAGATTCAAATGTCACATACGTTGATATCTTCTCTATAAAATCAAACCTGATTGCAAACTTTTCCAGATACGGTTAGCATCTCCGAGTAATTTTTATTTACTTTCCATGTTTCAGTTCTACAATTCTGACTTTGGATATTTAGTGTTTCCAAGAGTGTTAGGCTAAAACTTTTAGATTTAAAATCTGTAGCTAAAATTTCTCAGATTGGTTTGTCATCATTTGTCACTTGTGCTGACAATGCAACATTGTATAACAATTTATTTTTGTTGATTTGTTGCTTTCTTTTGTTAGTACTTACCCTTTTCCCCCCATTGATCAAACCAGTGATTTCAGCAAATATACTTCATAGTAGTTAGAAAAGGCTAGAAGCCTGTTCAATTTATTGGCTCATTAAGGACCCTGTATCAGTCATAACACCAATGTTACATTCTATTGTATGATCTATCATAACAGAAATTGTGGGAGGAAAAGCAGTTAATTTGGTGATTTCATCTTTGCAGGGTTTGAACAACCTATTATGGCTTGTTGTGGATTCGGAGGTCCACCACTGAACTATGACAGTAGAGTTTCCTGTGGGGAAACAAAGACCTTCAACGGAACCGCAATTTCAGCACAAGCTTGCAATGATTCCAGTGATTACATAAGCTGGGATGGGATTCATTACACTGAGACTGCTAATCAATATGTAGCATCACAAATTCTCACTGGAAAGTACTCCGATCCTCCTTTCTCAGACAAAATGCCCTTCCTACTTAAACTCAAGTTCTAAATAACCCATTATATTTATTGCTATTATTATTTCATTCTTTATGTGCTGGTATCTTGAAAGCAATAGCTGATTGTAATTCTGACTATCAGTCCAGATCTTATTAATGGTCTGTGTGATAATGTTCAAGGATTGGTAATTGACACATTCAGGCTTCATGCCTCATTTGTATTTTCTATATAATATCTAAGAGGGCCTCTTGGGGTAATCATATTTGGTATACATTCTTGTTTTGATTTTTCATTTCAGTTTTATAGATGGTTAATGCTTCATAATAAGGCAGTATAATGATAACGCGACACTCTGAAAAGTGTACACAGAGATTTATGTGTTAGTCCCCTGCATTTACTTTTAAATTGTAGACCAAAACTCTCTGATCTTATTCTACAACTTTCTCAAGCTCGTTGCAGCATGACATGGGTTATAACTGCACATTATCGTGTAAAGAGATATGAAGTAAACCTTTAAAGAAAAAAGGTTAGGAAATATGTATAATATATACACGAGACAAAAAAAAATGTGTCATATATCCTGGATGAATTAAAAATAAACGAAAATAAACGCCTTTCCTAGTATTGTTCAATTAGGTGAGTTTAAATTCTGTATTGAGTAAAAATGAAAAAGTTAAATAATATATAAGAAAACAGACCCATAAATTTATGTTTTAAAATTTTAGATTAAGAGTGATGTTATTCTTTTGTATATGGTGGGTCTATTTCTCATTCTTATGAAATCTCTTTAAATTCTCTCAACGGTTATTATCTATAATAATAAGTTTTTATAATAATTAAAAGTAATACCATATACAATTTATAATATCAAAATATATAAAAATTACACTTATAATATACTTATTAAACTGAAAAAAAAATGTTTAAAAGTGAGAGTCCCGTAAGGATGGCTTCTTCCTACACCTCCGTATTCTCCACTTTGATCGGCGAATTAAAAATATCATTTTACCTCTTCACTTTTTTTATTTTTCTTCATCTTTTCATATTTGGAACTGTAGATACAGTATTTTTTTATATTTCAGAATCTGAAATATATAATTTTTTTAACAATATAATTTTTTTATATTTCAGAATATTTAATCTAAAATACAATATTTTTTATTTTAAATTATATAATCTAAAATACAATTTTTCGAAATATATTTTTATATTTTTTGAATTATGAAGGTGCATGAAGAAAGGCGTGGAGGTGCAGGAAGAAGCCGTCCCTTGTAAGACGTGTGAGGCCCATAATTTTGTGGAGCCCAATTTGGAGTAAGAAGGTTGATGCAGTGTAGAGTTGGATCCTTCCCTCAACTGTCGCCAGCGACTGCTTTCTGCAATTCTCGGCATGGAACCTTCCGAATGCGTTATCTCCCATGCCAGGTTTCTCTTCCTTCACCATCTTCCATCTTCGTCTTTCTATTTCAGTTAAGACTTTGAAAAGTAGTGACATAATTAGGTATTGGTGGTTAAAGCATTTTCTGATATATTCCCGAGTCCTTTGAAGTTAAAAGATAGGTCGATAAATTGTTATATAAAAATGGGATTGACGAGAAGTAGTTGATTTTATGAATTACTATTTAAAACCAGTTCTGAATGTAATCAGATTTTAGTTCTTTAATGTTTTTTTCTCTTACATAAAAAGTTTAAACAAAGACTTTTAAGTATTAAGGTGGTATTTGGTTGGACTGATTTGAGAAAATTTATTGTTTAAGAAGATGAATTTGAAGGGATAAAGATTGTTTGGTTGACCTGATTTAGAAAGATGGCTGAAGAGAGATTTACAAGATTGAATCTTGCTTATATAAAGAGAAATTTATACCTAATTCTTCAAATAATTGATTTTAATAATTATATATATTTTTTTTCATTCATAATACTTTCCTTTTATTCCAAAACAACTATAATATAATTAATGTCCCTTCAATCTATGGATACTCAATACAATCTATCCATTCATAATTATATTATTGACCTAAAATAATTAAATCACTAAAAATTGTTTACTTTATAAAATAAATAATAAAAGTATATTATAAATATTATATTATTTTTTATTTATTCTTCTTTTTTATTTTTTATCGATGAAAATATATTTACTTAATGTTAATTGAAATAAATCAAAAATATATATATTTTTGTCTCCTTATTTGATTCAATATATATGATGAAATTGAGGGGAGAAGATGTTATTTAAAATATTTTTTATTCATTTTAAAAAAGTTTTATTTTTTTAAATATAAAATTATTAACACACAAAAATAAGGATGTTCACCGGTTAGATTAATTTAAATCATTACCAACCTACTAAAAAATATCCAGTTAATTAATTCAGTTCCTATATTTTTTTATATTAAAATTAATTTAATCTAATTTATTTTAATTTTTTACCATTTTATGTCACAAGGGTTAATTAGTAATTTCAGAAATATATCAATTAAAAAAATAAAAACAAATCTATAACATCTATCAAATCAATCTCAAACTTTCATAATCAATCCTCTCAAATCCCTTCAAATCTTACCACCCATCAATTAATCCAAATAACTCTCTCGTTCAGAAACAATTCACTTACATCCTTTCAAATCAATCTTTTCAAATCTACTCCCCAACCAAACATAGCCTAAAGGAAATTAAGTGATACACCTAATATAATTCATATGATAAATTATTTGAATTTTTTTTTCTCAGTAACAATGTAATGTAATCGGTACAAGTAATATTTCTTTTCCTTCTAAAGATATTGTAACGACTATGACTTAAAAAGTTTTCTTTACGATATGATAATGGAATATGAATTTTAATCATTCTCACAACTTGCCTAACAACTATTAACTAGTTAGAAATTATTATTATTATTAGTGTAGATTTTAAATAATTCTTATTTTTCATAAAGTATTTAATTATCATAAAAGTTAACAATTGCTATTTTTACTGAATGATAGTTTAATTGACCTGTTATATTGTAGACCATGCATTGTTTTCCTAAAATAATTTATAAATATATCAACTTAATTACCAAATTTAAAAATATTGACATTTATTTAAAAATTTCCAAAATAGCAGAAAGACGTCAAAATTATACAATAAAAAAACTAAAATTGTAATTTAATCGTTGTACATATTTCTTATTAATATATATATATATATATCTAAATTGTAAAAGATATATAATATATCATTTTAAAATTAATTAAGAAAATAGATGTATTTTATTAAAAATATAAGAAAAATAAATATTCTAAGGAAGCAGAGTATTTTAAAGGAATAATTTGTTATTTTATTAAATTTAATATGCGTGCGTGTCTTGTAAAAAAAATATAAGAAAAAAAAAGCAAAAGAATAAATACTAGAGGTTGTTTAACATAAAAACAAATGTTTTGAACAGAGTCCGAGTGTGTGGGAGGCAGAACAGAGCAGTGGAAGTGGCGATGGAGCAAGACTTAGATCCTTCTTCCCGCCATTTGCTTTCTTCAATCCTGGCAATGGAACCTTTCCATTGCGTTATCTCCCATGCCAGGTTTCTCTTCCCTCACTCCTTCTTCTCCTTTGTATTTCAGTAAAGACTTCAAAAATCAGTGACACAGTTAGTTTTGCAGGGCTTTTGGTGGAGGCTCAATCACGGAAAAAGTTCAGCAATTTATCTGGGACCATTGCCTTTCCACTCCTGTAATCTTTAATTTTCTACTCTGGTTTTTGGGCAGATGAACTTTTCTTTAAACACTTGTGATTTGTAAAAGAAAAAAACAAGAAGTCAAAATGAATATAACCTAATTTCTCCCTCTGGGCTTGAATGCAGGGTGATTTTCATGCTCCTTACTTGAAGAATTTTCTCAAGAAACTTATTGCTGAAGTTGAGTTAAACCATGACTGTGTGTTGGACAATTTGTACGAACTCTATGCTCACTACATGACATCGTTCAAGGTTTTATTCTATCAGTTACTTACTCCAAGCTTCCTTTTTTTTTTTTTTTTTTTTTTTTTGTTATATTTTTTTTTTTTTTTTTTTTTTTTTTTTTTTTTTTTTTTCTGCTTGGTTAGATATTTTTTTCTTGATTTTCTTTCTTTTTTGCTAGGATGATAGTTTGGGGAAGAGAGATGCAAGAATCTGCAAAAGAATTTCATTTCTTTTTCCTGATGGTAAATCTTGATTGTGGTTATGTTTCTCCCTTTATTCTTATGATGTTTCTTTCATTCAGATTTCCTATGGCTGGTAAATTGGAATGGCTAGGTTGTTCTGAACTCCTAAGTTGTCCACACTCGAGGGTACTGGTTTTTTCGTTGCAGTGTTCGCTAAACATGCTTGAAGGTGATACCGGGTATTCTCATATTTCATATCATAAAAGACTACGCATATGGAGTGCAACATTTCAAGACTGTTATGTGGTGTTTGTCAATACGAAATTTCTAAATGATAACCAGTGCTCTTGCTCCATGAGAATTCAACTTGTGTTGGGTTCAGCAATACCATTAATTTGGGCATTTCTTGGATCTATCTACAGCTTCTTATATCATAATTCTTCCTTCAGTATGCATTTGCCACGTGTATATTTGTGGAATCCGCATTAAATTTTATATTGATTCGGTTATGCAGGTGCTCAATATGGCCATCAAGTCTGTTTTTGTCCGAGTTAATACTTTCTCATCCAGAATTATTTTCTAATAAGTCATGCTTTGAGGTCAGTTCTATGTTTGAGTTTGTTAAATCCAGTAGCAATAATAAGGTTTTATCCAGTCATGAGCGGCCTTGCATGTGATGATGAGACAATTATGTGATTATCTTCACTTATCAGAGAGGCTCTAAGATGTAATTGTGCCATTACTGTGTAGTTTATAATTTTTTTGCCATTTCATTTGTGGCATTTAGATTTGCTTTCATCTGTTCTTACCTTAGTGCACTTTTTAAATATTTGAAATAGATTGGTTCAGGAGTTGGCTTAGTTGGATTATGTCTAGCCCATGTGAAAGCTTCCAAGGTATAACTAACTATACTTGATGATTCTTCCATGAACATTTTGAATGATGACATTTTTGTTATTGAAGCTAGTATGATGTTTTAGCTAGAACACTGAAATCTAAACGAGAAAAAAGGTGCTATTTGTTTTAATTATTATATGGATAATATTTGGTGATATTTGTAGTTGAATTTAGTCAACTGGAAGCTTGTTATTGTCTCTCAACAGGTGATATTAAGTGATGGTGACCTATCAACTTTAGCTAACATGAAGTTTAATTTGGAGTTGAACCACCTGAATGTTGAGGCTAATATGCCAGAAAGAAGCGAAGACCCAAACATGGTGAGTCTGAATTTGCACAGGCCTTGCATTGTATTTTTCTTTCATGTATAGAAAATTTAATCCTCTCATCATCTTCTCTCAGGTTTTGCATGATACTACTGAGCTATTTGCTAAACTGATATATAAATACCAATTTTCAGTATTTTAAATCTTTACTTTCTACTTATCTTTTTGCTAAGTGTTGATGTGCTTATCTTGGGTTTCATACGTTTTTAGTGCATGGTTCTAATATGTGGTTGTAGATTTGTTCATAGATGATTAATCTATAAATTTTCTTTTTGAAGTTTCATTTTGTCCTTTTTGACGCAGTGTAGTCTGTGTTGATAAATGGTAATAAAAGCTAAAAACAAAACTGTCTGGTGATGTACGGGATCTGCATTATTTTGAAAACCTTTTTCTCAAGTAATGGATTGCATATGCAGATAGAAGAGAATATAAACTGTATTCTTTGTTGCAAAGCTTCTGTAATATGAACTGATCCATGTATCTCACTCAGGTAAAATGCTTGTATCTGCCATGGGAATCTGCATCAGAAAGTCAACTTCAAGATATCATGCCAGATGTTGTGTGAGAGTTCAACTGAAGTTTCTACTCAATTACAGAACTTAATTTCTCATACTGTTTCTTTAAATTTGTTCAGAATTCAAATGTCATTCATTCCTTAGTATATTACTATTTCAGTTTGGGTGCAGATGTGATATATGATCCAGTTTGCCTGCCGCATCTTGTTAGAGTACTTTCCATTCTTTTGAATCAGATGAATTCAAGCTTCTGCAGACAGCATGCAAGTTGCAAGAGCCTCTCAACAAACATCAAACTTGGAAATGGTGAACAAAATCATGAAGATGCTACTGACATATGTAATGGTAGATGCAAAGCAATATCAAAGGAAGCACCAGTAGCATATATTGCATATGTTATCAGGAACATTGAAACTTTCAACTGTTTTCTGACCCTAGGGAAACAGGCCAACCTTGATATTGTGGACCTTACTGATTCATTGAAGCCACTGAATCTCCTCTGCTACATGCAATCATACAACCAAGCCAGTGTAAAACTATTGCGTATCACTTGCAGTAATACACAATAACCATCATTTGACTTTCACATGTTATGTTTTCCTATTTTACTTGTAAGGTCCTAAGACATGGTGAAGTGATAGAGAAATATGTGGCTAGGTTGAAGTATTTTGTGAGAGACTTGCTAAAGATAGAAAACTGATGATATTAAGTTATACTTTATAGTGGTTTTGGATAAGAATATTTTAGATGGTAGTGGTAATTCATTTTCAAAATTAATTTGATTACTTGAAATTATAGAATTTTATATCTTATAAATAAGAATTTGAAAATTTCCCATGCTCTCTCCACTCTGACATTTATATCTGTTTTTTTTTTTTTTTTAAATTGAATTTT
>Ga0209700_100300_pt1 | contig 88204 bp, 34 predicted proteins | sample SiratroredBW_FD_187528 | JGI IMG/M metagenome (GOLD analysis project Ga0209700, IMG submission 187528) | Root nodule microbial communities of legume samples collected from California, USA - Siratro red BW (SPAdes) (version 2) | ecosystem: Host-associated > Plants > Roots > Nodule | place: USA... | reverse complement strand
TATATATATATATATATATATATATATATATATATATATATATTCATTTTTTCGTTTTTTCTTTTGATAGTATATCCAGTTTGATTGTAAGACCTCGTACAAATTATTCAAAGATTCTATGATGTCAGTATGTTTTATATTAATTTTTGTTTGCTCGTGTAACACGCTATATATTTAAGTTATATTCACACATGATTATTAAATTTGAGACGTTGCATTATTCATAAAATATTTTTATAGTTTTTTTAAAAGATGAAATATCCTTTTTAAGTCTAATCATTAGATCATTTAGGGGGGTTTAGCTTATAAGCCATAAGTTACTTCAGTCAAATTCTAACTTTTAAGTTATTTAATTTTCTTTAAATATTATCATTTATATATACATTTTCTTCCCAATTCTATTTTACCTATGATTGTTTATTTGAATTCTGCACGCATACTTAATTATAGCTCTGTTTTTAGTATTTTTTTTAATTTTTAATATAATTCATTTAAAAGATCAACATTACAAAATTGAAGTAACACATATTTTATTATGAAAATTACACACAATAAAAATGATAAAAAAAAAACAAATTCAATGTAACAATAGTTTAAATTGAGAAATAAAAAAAATTCTAAAAAATAAATAATTAAATTTTATTAATGCTTATTACATTAACTCATTTAAGTAAAAGTAACTTGTTAAAATAAAAAACCATATACAGTTTTTAAAATATAAATAAAAGTATTAAAAAATGTAAAATTATAATCTCATAATATATTTTAATCTAAAAACATACTTTCCTTTATATAATAAAATTTATATAGTTATATTATTTTATATTTACTATATTTATCAACATTCTACCCAGATCTCAAATCGTTACTAGCTAGCATATAAGCAAATTTTGCTAAATACACCCATTATTTACTAAACAAATTTGCAGCCAAAATTATTGTTCAAATTTTGAAAGTACACCAGATTAGTGCCGGAAAGTACTCACCATCTTTCACTAAAGGGTTTCTATAAATAAAACCCTTTTCAAAGTTGGCCAAAATCGAAAGCCATAGTTTTCTTCAGCAGTTGGGCAAATGCATGTCAGGAAAATTTGAACAAAATAAGCAGATCTGAGTTAAGAATAATTTCAGCTCAACAACAAAAGAAAAAAAAGAACTTTGTAAAACCCAAACCAAGTAAACTCCCTCAACAAAAGGTACAAAAAATATCTGAAAAAAAAATCTAAGTCAAAGAATAGGAACAAGTAAAGAAAGAATAACAGGGAGAAGATGAATTCAGGAAGAAGGAGGGAGTGAGGCCAATTCATGCTGAACAGCCTGCATGAGTAAGCTATCTTTTCCAAGAACAACAATGATGGGAGAGCCACCAATGCCACGAGCCACAGCGTACATAATCTCTGTCATCAACGACTTGAACTCCTTCCGATCCAGTGCGCCATTTCCGTCTTCATCAAACCTCTTGAATATCTCTTCATTCTCATGCCCTGCCGGAGACTCAGACCCAAAGGGCAGAAGCATCCCGAACCTGGTGCGGATTTTCTCGCACGAAAGCTTCCCATCGCCATTCTCGTCCACCATCGCAAACCACTCGTCCACGAAACTATCAAACTTCGCCTTCTCATTCAAGAACCCCGTTATGGTGGAGCTGTTCACTACCGCTACGCTCATTCTAACGATGTATTTCGGAACACCAACAATGGTTGGTTTGAGGTACGAGGAAGATAGTAGTTGCGTGTTCTTCATGTCTTGTGCACATTTTTTTATATATATATATACAAAGTGATGGTTGCCCTAAGTTCACGTTTCCAATGGTCGATTAGCCTTTATTTTAGAGTACTAAACCGCGCCAATGTGGGATTCATCGTTTTTTTCTTTTCCTTTTTACTTCAGAGGATACGATGCGTTTTCAGAAAAGAACTCCATGTATCACTTTGTTACTCCCATTTTTTAAATTTGTAAAAATATTTTTACAAAAATTCATTCAAAACAATTCACAATTTTTTTTTACGAATTTTTAATCCACAAGAACCTTTCCTAAAAAATTTCTCGCAAACAATAATGCACAAAACTTTCTTGCAAATTTTAAATCAGTGTGAAACTTTCCGCGAAATTTCGATTCACCGGTAATATTTCTTGTAGATTTCAAATTTTAAGTTTTCTCATGGTTTAATACGTTAAAAACTCACGCAGAAAATTTCTTATATATATATATTATGTATCACTTTAGCCTTCAAAATATTTTTACATTTGAAAAATAATTTAATTTATAAATATTAATAAAATTAATATTTATTTAAAAAGAAGTTTGAAAAAACATTATGCCTTTGATGAAAATAATATATTACTAGAAATTAATGCCAAAAAAAGAAAAAAAAATCGTAGAAAAGATTTGAACTATAATCCAATTAAAAATGGATTTTGGAGTGTGATGACTAATAACAACCATACAAAAAATGGTACCAAAACACCATAAAGTTATTAACACAAATCAAACATTAAAGAGTTACGTTTCATTAATCAACAATTAAAAAAATCAGAAATCATAAATATTAGTTTATATATATACAGTTCATATTTTGCCAAAATACTAAATATGCACAAAATATATTTGATATTATTAGAATGAAACAAGACAAAAGTAACGTGATATGGGATTTCATTATTGTTCCATGTGAATACGCTAATAGTGTAGTTTGGTTTTCATACTTAAACCATACATGCTAATCGTATAATCTGGTTTTCCTACTTAAACATACACAGACCACATTATCAATCTTTGATTTTACAAAATTCACTACCAAACTAAATGTTCATTCTGTAACACTTTGATATATAGTAAAAATATACTTTAGAAACTCCCCTGGAATCACCTTGATAACATCTTTCCTCATCCTATATACAAAAATTTTGGAAGTGCTAAATATATTAAAATTTTAAAAACATTTTTTATTTATATGTTAATTTATATATATATATATATGTGTGTGTGTGTGTGTGTAAAGAAAAAATTGAGGGGGCAAAGTCCCCTCACACCACTAAGCTTGACAACGATTAATCCAATTTTAATAAATAGTAGAATGAGATAAAAAAAAATATAAAGTAAAAAGAAATCAATTGGCTATTAAGTATGCAAAGTACCTAATTCAAACTAGGCAAAAAGAATTTTGGGAAAATATCATTGTTGAATTAAAAAGACAAACACGTATATCTGCATCTTCTATGAATCCTCTTTATAATAACAGTTAAAAGATCAGAATATAATACATATTATATAATTTTGATAATAAGTGATGTAATATATGTTGATTTTACATCAGTTCAACAATCAATATAAAAAATTATTGAACTTATCACATTCATGACATTTACATCAATAATAATAATAGATATAGAACGACCCATGTAATATTTCCCTCAATTAGTCTATATCAGTATGTTGTTGACATAAAATTCCGATGATAAGAACATATTAATGGCAATTCATGTCAATCAAACAATTAAATTAGATACACGCATAATTTAGTTTCTGCTTTTCATCAAAGCTTTTTATTTCTTTAAACATTATTCATTATGGATTAGAGGGCAAAGAAAGGAATCTTGGACTTTCAAAACATATTATCATTACAACATATCAGGCCAAAAATAAGACAAGGCCATGAAAAAATGACATCAGGGAATGTGCACTTTTTCTACATGGATAAATCAGAATTCACGATTACCTATACATATGTAACATAATTGGATCCGATTGTAGTATAGCCACTGAATGAGCTCTAATTAAATTTATTGATCAGACAAACTTTTGTTCTCGGTTGAACAAATGTTTATTGCTCTGAACACAAGTAGAAGTGCACATGATCATCACAGGTGAACCCATCTATCTGTCAATACTCAATATCAAACAGATACAATAATGATGCCACTCATCACTCACTGTCCACCACACTATTATTTTATAACAATGCAACTATAAAACCCTCATTATTTAATTGCAAAACTTCATAATTTGCTCTTTCTTCAGCCTGATCAACTCTCCTCTTTGACTCGTGCAATCCACACACCTGCATTATTTTGCAGATTCACCGATATTTTAGACATATCTTCTTTTCTCTTGAAGAAAGTGGCAAATTCCTTTGACAATGTGTCAGTTTGTATGCACTGCACACGTAAAAGAACTAGAGTATTTATGTTGGGTGGTCCAATTTTTTTCTCTTCTCACCAATGCCTACAAGCCTATATAGCTGACAAAACTGATCTTAGTTGAATTTAGAGGAATAGAGGAATCTCCGTTATTATGGTGACATGTTTGAATTTAGCTGAATCACATAAATAACCTTTTGTTGTCATTGTATAAAAAGAAAGTGACACATGTTAATTAATTGAATTAATCTTTACAAATTGTGTGATAGGAAAACAAGTGGCCCACTTGGTGTGTTGCCAACCAATTGGGTTTTTGATGGATTAAGCTAAGTCGATTTTGATTATGTTAACGGAATGGGTGTGATGTATAATGAAATGGTGTTTTTTGTGATGAAAGGTATTTGATGTTAGCAATGGCGTAAGTGGTAGTTGTCCCTTGATTGAAAAGAAGGAAGACAGAATGGAAAAGGAAGAAAGGCCATGGTTGTTGTTGATGTAGATTATGGTACTCATCAATGTGCCTTCGTCATCAAGAATATATATATATAAAAATCAATTCATATGGGGACAAATCCAGTTGTCACGTACTAATTTATTCTCCTTTTTAACTTTATTTTCCTTTCTCACTCACAGAGTATGCAGATAAGTTTATGAGATCGCAACTTTTGTGGCGATGCAAGGCCATGATAAAAGGAAAGTCAAGGCAGACAACTGTAAGCTAAGAGCAAAAATAAAATAACAAAAACAATTGTTTGATTCAAGTAAAATAAAGTAGAAAGAAACAAGAAATGAAAGCAAAATTATAAAATTTGATATGGAGGCAGAAATGATAATTTTTGGTTAATTATATTTGTTATTTATTGATAAATTTTTCCCCATTTTGTAGTGAAATGATACAACTAACTTTCTATGGCGTGCAGTAAGGCGAAACACGTTGGGGAAACTACTGATCGTTCCTGAAAAAACTGTCTGGTGGGAATGAAATAAGTAGGTGTGTAAACAACGAAAAAAAGATAGTAATGAGAAGGCAAGAAAAGCATCTAAAGGGTTCCACAAGTAGCATCTAAGACATATGCTTAGCCACTTACAGGGTACAATTTCAAAATTGAGTTGTGAGGTTTTCAATTAATAAAATAAAAATACCATTTGTTATTACAATGATTATGCTAAGATTAGTCTCCAATCTTTTTATTTTTCACAGTCTTCTCGTGTTGTATGTATTATTACGGTTGTTAGTTTTTATCTATTCAGTTTTTATCTTTTTGGACTTTTGGGGATAACTGCAAAGAGTATTTCGAGGTTTAAATAAGTATTCGGTCCGATTAGATATTTAATATATATAAAAGTAAAAGTTACATTATTTGTTACTTTTTTAATTCCCTTTATTTATAAATCTTAAAATAGGCTTTTTACGAGACAATTACTAATTAGGACCCAAATTGGCTTAATTACTTTTTTAATTGAGATTTCCTGACTAATCACCGTGTGTTGTCCGGTCCTAGTTGTTTTAAAAATTAATTAATAATGACTGATGTTATAAAGTGAGAGAGATCGAGATATCAAGATCACATGTTTTCGGCATCTCGAGTACTCGACTAGGACATTGGTCGCCAACTCTTGAAAAGCAATTGTCTCGATAAGACTATTTTGACCACCATGTCAGAAGGAGTCAAACTTTTATTGGGTTTGTGATTAAAGAAAAGTTTGGTTTTCTTTGTTGCCGAGTTGTCTAATTCCATTATACCGTTATGTCATGCCACCTATTTGATACAATGGCCCTAGGCCGGTGGATTGCAAAGTGTTTCGTAGGGCTTCAAAAAATGAGTCTTGAAACTCATGTTGATTAGGGATGTGATGCATCACGTGACAAGGACCGTTCAAGGGTGACAAATCTGATGGTTTAGGTCGTTATGAAGGTTCGCCTCCCTGGCTCCCTCCTTCACTCTATTTTATCCTATGTTATTCTCAGACCGAGCTACTGTGTTTTCGTCTTATGAGGTAAATAATGTCTTTCTTTTCTTCGGATAGGTTTCCTTTGTCGGGGTCCTCGGGTGGTTCATAAAGTCACCTAAGCGGGTACTGTTGGAGGGGACAGGGCGGACAAACGTCATTGTCACCATCGGGAGAGGTCCCTTAATGGTGGTTCCGCTAGCATGAGTCGCTAATTGGTTGACATGAGCAAGAATGTCAACAATGTCGATTCGTTTCTATAAGTTAGTAATGATAAGGCCCGGGATGCCGAGAAGGCACCTCTTGCCATTCAACGCTATGACTGGGTAGATCCTTGGGTCAGCAGTGCCCTCCAAGTGTAAGACTTCATATTTTCTTAAGGTTCTAGTAAATAGTGTAGATATATTATATTCTTCCGTTGTCGACAATAGTTTTGCTCTTCGTAGGTGTTCCTCGACCGATTTAGTTTTGCTTGGTTGAGGTAGTTCGTCCTTTGATGTTTTTTTCTTTCTTTATTATTGTTTAATGAAGGACATTCATGTTCGACTTCCCATAGACGACTTTGCCATGGGGTACTTAAGGCTCTAAACATTGCTCCAACACAGTTTCATCCTAAGAGTTGGGTGTACATTCAAACATTTCTTATATTATTGTGTTTGACCTTGGGCTTGAATGCTACACCATCTTTATTCCTTCATCATTATTTAACTCGTCTGGTTAGCTAAGTAGGTTGGCTATCATCGATAAGTCAGTCAAGAAATTGTTTGTTAGAGTCGTACACCTCTTCCTATAAACATTTTAAGAATGGTTAATTTAAGGTATTGATTAAGAGGGGGTCGGTCTTATATCTATAATGACGATACCCCCAATTTTCCTTTGTACCAAACTAAACATTATGTTCGGTACCATGTTTGACCGAGATCATCCATGACTAACTAAGACTTGACGACTCTGGATATCCTAGACCAACTCCCTCTTAAAATCTCTACCGCAAGTCTACTCGGCACTTTCTGGTCACCGGATCCAATTTCTGATGTTGATGGTATGCCTCCCCCTTCTCTCCCTTTACTTTGTGGTTTCAGTTAAGTATGGGTCAATCTTTGTGCAGAGATTATAATCGAGACGAATTCTCCTAGTGGCAAGGGTTTCTTCAAATATCTTTTGAAGAAGAGGCAACATGGGACATCTGAGAAGGACCATCCTGAGGCGCAAGCGGTGACAGAGGAGGTGGTGTCGATCACTATTGTTCCGCTTATTGAGTACTGCCCTCCTTCTGATTCTCATCGCCACAAGAACAAAGAGAAAATACATAAGTCATCTTGCTGACACTCTAATAAGTTGTCCTCTCAGCCATGAGCTAAGCGGCTTCAGCCCTCTACGGATGCAAGTGCAAGCTCTTCGGCTATGGACTTCCTAAGCCAAGGTGTTATAGTTGTGACCCGAGTCTCAATTGAGTTGATTGACTCGAAGAAAGAGCCTAACGTCTCGTCTTCAGCCGTCGGGGTTATTACTGACCCACATTGAACACTAAAATGTTATTACAAGGCCGGATTTCTCCAAGATTAGCTCACAATCTTTCTGATCTTCTCGGTCTTCTTGTCTTCTTTACACCATTACAGTCATTAACTTCTATCTACTCAATTTTTAGCTTTTTAGACAGGATAATGTTGACATCTTTTGGCAAATATACCAAGTTAATAAGTAATATAGAGAAATAAGTACAAGTGTCGAATCCACAGGGAATGTTATTAGTTGAGCTTCAGCAAGTTAGTACCTTAAGCAAAAAGCGTTTAGGGATTAAATACAAAACATATTACAGTGAAGGTATTGAGTTGTAAAAACGAATAGAAAACAGAGTATAAATGCAGTAATGGAGAACTATCTTGGGATTGAACTCATTAACTCAACTCTTTGTATTCTTTACTATAAAACATTAATATCATATAGTTATTCCTTGACTCTACACAAATAAAATTCATTCAACCTAATTCCTCGTGTATTGAAATCATAGGTTATCTTGCATGATACTGTTTTCCCAACTTTCATGGAGTTTTAACTCGCATTAAGTTTAGTTGCTTAATACAACCATTACAATGTAACCCATTTCTAGTGTTGCACGATTATAGGTATTCTTAATGCTTTTCAAATCCCAAAATTACTTCCCAGTTAATCTTAAGATTTTCAGTTCAAGAAATCATGCGCATATGATTCAAACATTAGGCACACAAAGAGAATACAAGTCTGAATAAACCATATATTATCAACATAAACAACAAGAATACAAATAGTGTGAGAAAATTACATTCTATCGCAAAAAAAAATGAACTTAGTTACTTATGACAGTCATGACAGTCATGCATACAAGGAAATTGCTTCTATACTACTGTAGCCGCCAGCTCCTTTCCCAAGGAAGATTCTTTCTTCTTTTATACCTCGTACCAAAATTAGGATATTGTGATTGCAGGTCTTTAGTGAATTCTAACCCAGTTAGTTCATAATTGATGCTTAAGCACTTTGTCACTAAGAGTTCCCTTTCTTCTTTTGTGTACTTTATTTAAAGCTTGAATGTCTTTCTTTTTCAGGTTCCTCTTCTTCTCTGATTGGTCTCCAATCTTCTTAAAATTTTTTGTTTATCAATTTGGAAATGACAATACATGCTTCCATTAATTACAAAATAATATATAAACATTAAATATTTATTCTCTATAATAAAGATATCAAACTACTCAAAAATATAGTTGAAAAGAATGAAATTTAGCCTTTTATCAAAAAGTATTACACTCATATAAGAATTTAATACGATTTGATATTCATAATATAAAGATAATGTGGCATTACCTATTACTTCTTTAGTTTTCTTTATTTATGTCCTACAATGGAATTCTCACCCGTCAGTTGCTAATTAGGAACTAAACTAATCCAATTCCTTAATTGAGATTTTACGATTAATCACCACATGTCACCTACTCTTAATTGGTTTAGAAATTAACAACAGATGTTACAAAGTCACGGATATCCAGATACCAAGATCGGGTGGTTTTGTACAACTGAGGTACTCGGGCACGACGCCATTCATCCAATTTCGATGAACTATTTAAAAGTATCTATTAGCATAATGTTTTAGATATTGAAACGCGACAGAAAATGGGAATCTCGGGATGAGAATTGTAGGACATTGGTTGTTGTAATTTGAGCTGCAACTTTTCACAAATGGATGAAGGACAGAAATTGTCACGGGGAATTATGTAAGAAAATTAATACATAAACAATAAACTTAAGATAACACAAACTATACAAAGTGATGTTTCAAAGTACGTGATGTCATTATTTCTGGAATATATATAAAATATATGTATTAATGTGCGCCCATATCTAAGAGTCACTTGCACGTAACTCATTTTGGAGACCGCAATAATTCGATTTAAATTCTGTTTAACTTTTTGACAGCTTTATCTAAAAAGTCATAAATAGAGTTTGCATACCAAATTTTATGAATTATATTCTTTTGTAGTTTTTCATACTTCTGTATAGAAGTTATTAATAAATGATAGGTCAGTTATGCCAGAACAATGAGTCTTTAAAAATTTTACGGACTAATAAAATAAGTAATTATCAATGTTACTTTATCTTTTTTTATTATTTAATTTTAAATTAAATTATTATAAAAAATGATTAAACTTATAGTATTTGTTAAAAAAATAATGAAAGGCATTATGAGAATGTTAAAAGTGAAATTTGATTTCCCACTCTTTAACTCCAGCAACAGCAGCTAACTGAATACCCAATAACTCTCATTTATATTTGGATAAAAGTGTCCAAGAAAATTGTTGAAATTATTTTGGGTACAGAATAAATTATTTTAGAAAAAATAAATATCCATCTTTACATTTGTGAGAAGAGCAGAGAAGGTGGTGGAATTTTTACAGAAGACTGTGGGGTCCACTTCCGAGGAACTCCTTCTCAACCTAAACCTTTTCACTCACTCTCCTTCCTTCCCTTTGAATACATAAATGCCAAATAAAGAGAATTTACATTCATTGACTCTTCAGTATCAACATAATAATAGTATTTCATTTTTGTTATTCTGATGGAGAAATCTCTTGTTGGTTCATGTGTGCTTGTCGGGTAAAAGCAACTACACACACCATAGGAGAAAAAAAAAAAACTTTCTTTTCCCCTCTTAACTTTAATCAGTGTAGAGTAACTCTCACAAATCAGCCTTCCAAGTTCCACCCAGTTACCATTTTCTTCCACATTGTCCCCGTCTTTTATTTGGCTTGTCACCGTCCATTTTTTTTTCTCTGTGCTAATTGTTAAACCATAATAGTAGGCACAGAATAGAGTCATACACACTCTACTGTTATTATTGTTTTTGTTTTTGAAAAAAAATCAATTCTAGGAGATTGATTTGTGGCATTGACAGTGTGAAACAAGTCTGCTTTTTGTCTTCTTCTCTGTGACCCCCTTTCACTCTCTACATTCCTCCAAATTTGTCTTCTACTTGCACGCGCCTCTTGCGCTCTTCTTCTCTCAAAAACAGATAGATAGAAGCATGGGTTCCAATCTCAGACCCCATCTCTTCAACACTCTCTGATATGCCTTGTACTGAATCTCTGATCCATCAAGGTAACACTCTCTCTTAGCTCTCTGCACCTTCTGCCTTATCCTCAGATATATATACAGAGGGTGTGTTTATGTGTGTCTGCGAGAGAGAGAGAGAACCTTTGTTGTCTACTTTTGTTCTGTTTGCCAAAAAGGTTCCAAATTGAACTCAGTTGTGGTTGGTTGCTGTTTGAGGAAAGAAAAATGAAGGACTTCCCTTCATGCTTCGGTGAAAATGCAGTTCAGGTTGCAGATTCTTCGTCTTCAAACGCCAGCAAAACTGCACAGAATCTGGTTATCTGCGTTTACCAATGCCGGATAAGAGGTAAGTGCTGCTTGATAACCATCACGTGGAGTAAGAGCTTGATGGGGCAAGGGCTTAGCGTTGGGATCGATGATTCTTCAAATCAGTGTCTGTGTAAGGTGGATATCAAACCCTGGGTGTTTTCCAAGAGGAGGGGTAGTAAGAGCTTAGAGGCTTATTCTTGTAAGATTGACGTGTATTGGGACCTTTCTTCTGCTAGATTTGGTGTTGGTCCTGAACCCCTGGAGGGGTTTTATGTAGGAGTAGTTGTAGATCGGCAAATGGTTCTCCTTCTTGGAGATTTGAGGAAAGAGGCTTTCAAGAAGTCCAGTGCCATCCCGTTACCCTCTAATGCAGTGTTTGTTGCCAAAAAAGAACATGTTTTTGGCAAGAAGATGTTTGGTAATAAGGCTGTGTTTTGTGACAATGGCCAGATTCACGATCTTGTCATAGAATGTGACACTTCAGGGGTGTCTGATCCGTGCCTTATCATTCGCATAGATAGCAAAACGGTGATGCAGGTGAAGAGGCTGAAGTGGAAGTTTAGGGGAAACCATACCATCTTGGTGGATGGCCTTGCAGTTGAAGTTTTCTGGGATGTTTATAATTGGCTCTTTGGCACATCTCTTGGAAATGCTGTCTTTATGTTCAGAACATGCATTTCCGAGGAAAAATTGTGGGCTGGTCAACCCCTTTCTGATGCAAATGTAGTGCAGTGGTCGTTCTCTCAGAGGTTTTCCGAGACCAAGTCACAAGGTCTTGGCTTCTCCCATATTTTATACGCGTGGAAGAACGACTAAAGTTGTGGAAATCCACCATACTAACAGACCATTTAGTGAGTTGTGGGTTATCAATCAAGGATGTGATTGTTTTACACTTTGATTAAAGATGAGTACTTTTGTTGTATCGTTTCTACCCTTAAATTCATACGTCAATATATCTGTGCATTTGAACAGATCATGGACATTTTTTTTCTCCAATTGGCTGTATATTTATCTTCAAGTGTTAATTTTATGATATCTTTATTACAAAAAACACTTTGTCCATAGTTTGTTCTAATTTATACTAGTACATATTCTCTTAATTTCTTATTTCAGATATAAACCTGCAAAATACTAATGCTCATTGTCTGCTAAGAAGGTAGAGTAACAAGTCAGGGCTAGTTGAGGTTGAAAAGGAAGGTAGCATGTGAGAGAAAGAGATCGATGAATTAGAATGAATAATGATTTACTTTTCTTCCTGTATTATAATAATAATCCACAGAGCTTTTACTATTTCAGGAAACTAAGATAGTCTGAATATTATCGGGCTATGGAATTAATCCTTCTGTCGGTGGAGTATCCTACTCTGATGTCTGATAATTAGCAAACTGGGCATGAGATTCTGGCTAGGTATCTTGCTAGATATTGATTTCTTTATTATTCATTTTCGTACTGAGAAACCAGGTATCTTTCTATTTACCATATGAAGATGAATCGTGGCTTGTGATTGATGTCTTTACTCAAACTATCTTTTAATCAACCTGAGGACATATTAACCTCTGATTCGTGACTCCCTATATTAACCTCTGATGTTCCATTTTTACCTGCATACCTATTATTCTCCTTCACAGCTAAATCCAGGATTTTGTTTATTTTATCCTGCAGCCTGTCTGCTGTTTGATTCTGTCATACAAATTGTGCAACAGGAATAAGTTTATTAGTTACTAGACAGTTATAATTTCTTGTAAGACACTTGGCTGCTATTTCACATGCCAAACTCATACGTAAGAAATATTCCACTATCTAAACAGAATAGAAAACTATACTACTGTTATTTATTTATACCCTATCATCTCTAGTTTTTGTTTTACTTACATTACAGCTCCTATGTTTTCCTCTATATTCCATAAAATAACTTTTCAGCAGTATTGATCTTCCAATGTGACTATAGATGCTGACTTGGGAAGAACTTTTTAATGAACGCTTGGTTGAACTTTTCTCTCTTATGTAAAGGTAATGAGCAAATACATTATGCATGTATAGGAGATGTTAAGAGAAGCTGCTCATCTGTTCCCAATTCATAGTTTTTCTGCTTTTTAGAAGCCTCACTGTGAGTTTGGTAGATAATGGTGTTGTTATTTTGGAGATTGTATATAGTGTTGTCCTTAATGAAATAAGTAAATCTCTTTTGACAATGCATCTTTTTTTATCCTTTTGATTTTTGCATCTTTGTTCTATATTCAGTTATTCACAAATTGTGGCATGAAATAAATTTAAACGGATGATTTGAAGTCTTCTAAAAGTCACTTAACTGCTTGTAGATTTGAAGTATTGGGAACTTGGTGTGAAAGTACCTGATGTTTTATGTTGCTCTGCTTTGACTGTTTTCATGTGCTAATACTTAGGCAAACTCTGCGCATGGTTCTGCATTATTTGTGCTCTTAAATAGTGCATCGAGTACTGTTAATTTTTTATGCATACCCTTGTTGTGACTGCCTTGATCCCTCATAAATGAACTCATACACATGCACTCATGCTTCTAACTTGTAAGTTCCATATTTATCACTGTACGGTTATATCTTGTGTCATTACCAATTTTGGCCATGGTCCTACTGCTTTCAATTCTTGCTCCGATCAGAGGATACCCTTTTTTGTGCACGTTATCTTTGAGTTTAATTTTGATGTATTTAATGTTCTTCGTGTACTACCACTGATGTTAGCTATGGATCCGGCTGCAAGGTAATAAAGATGGAGCAATATGGCAAAGTCTATCTTGCATTGCTCTGAGGAATAAATTGGTGACTGGTACACTGGCTTACAGCGTTTTGGATAGAGAATTTGAGGAGGATAATTTGGTAGTAATTAGAATCCTTTGTCTAAAGAAAATAAAATTTGATAAATTTAAATTATTTTATCAAAACTTTGAAAAATAAATAATTTAAAATAAAATTTGTTTAAATTTAATGTACTTGAATATGGTATAAATTGTATAAAATTTCAAATCCGGTTACAAAATTTGGCACGTATGTTCTGAAATTTGCCACGTACTTAATACTTAAGACCGTGTATACCACGTATGATGTTCCACTTTCCCGTTTTGGAAGATGTTTATATGAATGGTTTGGTTATGTTGAGACCAACACATCCATAACAATGCTTCCACACCAAGTGAATCTAACATGATAAACCAATTTTGTGTTCTAGACAAAATGCACATGAGATGTCATTATTCATTTGCACCATGTTCTTTCTCCCTAATTGATATCTTCTTAGAAGCCTAATTCCAAATAATCTCCATATGAAAAAACTGATTTTGGACGAATTTTGTTATTCCACGTTACTTTATATACACTTTCCAACGTACTATCAACTATATATGCTGATTATTAGACTCTTCTTTCAAAATTCACTCTATCTTCTTCGCAACATTTTGACCTTTCTGGTTCTAATTTTATATGTAGAGTTTACAATAATGATTTTTCTCTTTTAAAGAGTTATCCTCTCTGCTTGAATATTCATTCACATATATCTCTACCCACCTTACTCACTGCCTAGATCAAAACATAAGTATTCATCCAAAATGATTAATGTCTTGACCCACTTTAGTTAAATATTAGGAGGGGATCCTCACTCATCAACCTCAAGTCAAATACTTATTAAATAAGTCAGATTAAGATTTTGAAAATCATAAAAAATTATAAATTTCATATTTTAAGTCATTTAAGTTTTGAATATATCTATATAGATAAAATATAAGACCTATAATACTGTTATTATTATATTATCATTTTTAGTATAATATTTTGATATTTATATATTTTTATTAGTTTATTTAAAATTTACATTCATTCGTTTCTATATAAGTTCAGATTCATTAAGTTATTTAAAATATGTTGTATAAAGTAAAATTTTAAATAAACTTGTTTGGCAAGTCGAAGTTTTAAAAAATAAGATTTAGCTGTATGAAAAACGGGGCTTGTATATGTGTATGCGTGCATGTTATATCAAGTTGAAGCCTTTAATTTAAAGAAATACACAGCCTTACCTCATCCTTTTCCCATATCATTTCCTCTAATATTCCTACCCAGCCACTTGATCCACTTTTTAATTGCTTAAAATTGAATATCAAAATATTAATATTAATAGCTTTAAAATTAAAATAAAAACTATTTAGTGATTTTTACCTTTTAAATTAAAAGAAATGATTAAGATAAGAGTGGAAAAGAAGAGGGAAGAGGAAGTAGGGAAGGAGAAAAAAAAAGTAGGGAAGGGAATTAATGAAAAAAAAAATCATTAATTTCCTTTCAATAATTTTTTAAATTCTTTTTTATATATAATTGAAATGGTTTTTAACTATTTAAGAATTTTCTTAAAAACGCATTTACTTAGAACTTCACTGTTTAACGCCTTCTTTACTAAGACTTTTTGGGCTAAGACGAGTTCAGGGCCAGTTATATATTCTCAACTTCCACAATTAAACTTTATGTAGACTTTTCAAAAGTTTTCCAGATTAAAATAAAAATAGCCTTTTTATCCTTCTGTTTTGAGTTCCTCCTTTACAGTGGAAATTTTTTAAACAGATATACTATTTTTATAATTATTTTTTTCCCGTGTTATCCTTTTTACTATATCACCAATTTAATCACACATATTCTCTCTTTTCTCCTTATTTTTTTACTATACAAAAAATTTATAAAAGTAGAATTTCTCTTTTTTTTTTTTTTTAATGATGGTGTGGTACACAAAAGGAGAAACTGACAAACAAGAGTAACTTTTTTTAATGGGCACGCAGAAGGGTGCCTATTTTTTCCACCTAACTAAAAACAACACTTTTAGAAAATAAAAATAAAAGAAAGAAAGAGTAAGACATCAGTGCATGTTTGATAAAAAGGTTCAACTAATTAGTACACGAAAACTTTGAGAAAACCTAAATATCTTGTCGTCAAAACTCAGAAAGAATAAACCGGTATGAACATGTAATTGAAAGATGAAAGTTATAAAGATTCATTTAAAATTTCAAACATAAAAAGATCTATGTGAACTGAAAAAAAAAAAAAAAAAAAAAAAAAAAAATTATTTTAAATGAAAAAAAAAAAAAAAAACTGTTAGAACAATTTGACCGAAATAAAAACTATTACAAGCAGTTCAATAAATAACCAAATGAAATGTTTACACAAAATAATTAGTAATTTGGAGTTAGAAAATAGTTACAATATGATTTATAGTAAAAAACAATGATTGAATGATATATTTTAGCTAAAAAAAAAACCTGTCTGCACTGCACCCAACAAACACAAACAGGTTCTGGTCTTGGTCCTTGCCGCCACGAAAGCTGCATCCTGCAATTTTGTACGTCAACACTCTGGACATCATCATCAACAACTGCTAACGTATACTTACATTTCTACCCACATTTTTCACATAATGTTACATAAAAGCCTTGTTGCTTAACTAAGAATTATACTAAAAGGTAGATGTTTGCTTGATGCTCCATCAATTTGACTTGCAAATTGAGTTTGTTCCTCGAGGAAAATTGGCTAAGAAAGGCATCAGAATGTGGCATGGTGTAAGGAGTATTTTATGATGTGGATTGCAGAGTCAACATGCTTACATAACATGGCAATAAGGTTAATTATGTGTATTCGATTTGATTAATAATATAAGAAAAGTGTGTGTATTTGAGTTTGTGGTTCCATACCCATATGCTTGAATATTTATGGGAAGTTGTTGGTCACGAGGCCGTGATCACCGGGATAAAGAAAAAGCCGCGTTCAGTTCCTTTCAGTTTCACAGACCAATCAATCACCATGCATGGCCCTAACTAGTTTAGTTCCATTTCCCAGTGAACTTCTTCAGAGCCTTAACCCAATCCTCATCATCATTCGCAATATTCAATTGCCCTATTGTTGGAATCCTTCAACCACACTCTCTCCTTCCAATCAGGAGTGATTGTTGGGTACACAAATTAACAACATTCATTCATTAAAATATGTCTCAATTAACATCATCAAACTGCAAAATATTTAACCCTTTTACAATTATATTCTGCAATTTCTACTTTTTTTATGAGAATATTCTGTTGGCAATACAATATTGTTCTGTATTTTTAAAAGATTTCTGCAAAACGTGTACCTAAACAATGATTTGAATTTGTGTGGAAAATAACAATGATATTAAAAAAATTATATAAAAAGCGAATATTTTATATTCTGAACTACCAATTAGAATCTTAGTGAGAAAGTGACACAAAATAAAAATATAACGAATAAAGAGAGTTTATTCTCAGAAAGTCTAAAAATAAAAATAAAAATTGATACAAATAGAGCATATTTGGTATTAAAGGTCTGGAGAATGTGGATTGGGTTTAAATGGTGGAGTAATATAGATGTACCAAAAACATGAATGAGCTGGCGTCTGATCATGTGTTAGTGGAGAGCTTTGTCTCAGAACAAAATTCCAGGTGGCCTACAGCTGTATAATGATGCTGCCTTTGCCAAATTACCAAACAACCCACCATTTTCCATTTCATATTTTTTTTCTTTATACCTCTATTAGCTACCCTTAGCACCCTTCTCTTCTCTCTTTCAACCCCACGCCAATGCCAGCTCAAACACAAATTCTGCAAAACAGCATAATTTAACAAAAAAAAGAGTTAAAATTATTATTAGGTAAAGAGGAAGACATTATTTGATTAAAATGAACAAATAATTTTCTTCTTAGGGTATAAATTGACTCAACTAATTTCTGAATGGAAACGCCGCGGTAATAAAAATGAATAAATAAATAGAGAAATAAGTATTAAAATAATTGTCTTTTAAGCCACTCCAACGGTCACTGACTGCGGGACTCGCGACACAGTACAAGGACCGTAAATTCTCGTACTCTCATAAGTTGTGACTATTTACTAAGGTCACTTGTGTGGTTCCCTTCAAATAAGGGGGTTGTGCCAGTAAATTGACACTACGAATAGGAAGAAGAGAAGAGAGATTGGAGGTGAATATCAGTATTATTAAGGCGTGTGAGCATTTCATGTATAGAGCGGAGTCATGGGCGAGTCAAGCGACTCTGTGTCCATTGACATTGATTTGATACCTTTGGGAGGAAAGGTAATGGCACTTCAACACGTGATAACTGTGAAGACGACCACCATTTCATTAACTCTTATCCAAGTTTAGCTTCAGTTTTTCTCATATGGAATTTGTATAATAACCATGTACTTAACATAGATTATACTTTTGCAGGAATGCACGGTCAAAACCAGTAAAGGTTCTTTGTCTGTGCTTGTATGTGGAGATCAAGAAAAACCCGCTCTAATAACCTACCCGGACGTGGCTCTCAATTGTAATCTCTTGTTTATAGTTTCTTGTTTTTTTTTTTTATATAATATTTTCAATATGAATGTGAATATGAATGCCTTATTCTCTCATAAAATGTTCCGAGACTCTGTGTTATTTTCACAACTTGATTTTGGGCTTTTGCAGATGTGTCTTGTTTCCAGGGCCTGTTGTTCTGCCCAGATGCAGCTTCTTTGTTGCTTCATAACTTCTGCATTTATCACATTGATGCTCCTGGGCATGAGGTCGGTATTAGCATTCTCCCCCTTCTTTCCAAGTTCCAAGTTATGTATGCGCATATAGGCACCATTCAATGTTGTGGAAATCTAACTTGCGTAAATATTTCCTGTCAAAGGCATATTTTGATAAATTTCTCCTTTGACAGAAAAAAAAATAAAAATTATCCAAACATATTAAAGATGCCAAATAGCTTAGAGTTGACTTGGATGTAGAATGTTTCGGGTGTTCTCTCCTGGTGTCTTATTTGACTCTCTTCTCGTTTGATTAAGAGTTATTGCAGTTGGGAGCTGATGTCATTTCTTCTGATGAACCATTGCTATGCGTGGATGACCTTGCTGACCAGATTGCAGAAGTCCTTGATTTCTTTGGGTATGTTGAATATCGGATATTCAAAATGTCTCCAATTGTTTTAATAGGAAGAATGTGATATTCTTTTGTGCGTCGATGGGTAATTTAAACTAGGGTGTATTAGGTCTATGTAAAGGAAGTTAAGTATTTGTTATTGAATATATTTTTAGATTACTGAAACAAGCCTCTTTGATATTCTTACTTGGTTTAGGATTTTAACCCTTATCCAAAACCCTCTTAAATCAGGCTAAGGGAGGTTCTGTGCTTGGGTGTAACAGCTGGTGCTTACGTTCTCACTCTATTTGCTGTAAGTTAACATTTGTGAATATAACTTCATCTACCATAACAATCCAGTGTACTTAACCATTGTGCTTTTTTCTAATTTGGCAGATGAAATACAAAGAACGAGTGCTTGGATTGATTCTTGTTTCACCTATTTGTAAAGCTCCTTCATGGACCGAATGGCTATATAACAAGGTTTAATATCTGTTAGCTTTGGCTTTTATGATATGCTATCTACTGAAGCATCTGTATTTGGATTAAGGCGTTTAGTAAAACATTAAGTGACAAGGATGCGCACCTTTTTTGTATACAACAAAACATTACGAAAACTTAAGTCTACTATTTGTGTCTGACATAGCAATAAGTCCCATGACAGCATAACTGGTCATCATATCTCAATTCCTTAGAAGTTTGGAACTTTTAAAGCAATAAAAAGAAAAAAACTCATTACCCTTGTAAATATAAGGTCTGCTTAAGATTTTGTATAACATTCATGCAGGTGTTGATGAATTTATTATACTTTTATGGTATGTGCGGTTTACTGAAGGAATGCCTTCTGCAGCGTTACTTCAGTAAGGTATTTTTCCCATTATGTCCCTTCATCCCTCTCTGTGAAGGTGGAATGATTGCTGTGTGTTACATTACTTCTCTGCATTTGTTATAGGAACTTAGGGGCAATGTTCAGGGAGCAGAATCGGACATAATACTAACATGCCGAAGGGTATGAGCATATCAATTTTAGTAACAACTAGTACATGTAATTTTCCTTGAGTACATGCTTAATTTGTATGTGTAGAACTTATTGCTGATCGTCTTTTCTGATCTTACAGCTTCTAGATGAAAGACAAAGTTTGAATGTTATGCGATTTCTCCAAGCAATTAATGCGTAAGTTATAATGTTTTTTATAAGCATGATTTTTTTTCCTTTCTTTCTCGCTGCTCCTGTTTTTTCTCCTTTGAGGTGTTGAATCCATACCACTAGAATTGATGATACTTTAAACATTCTTCAGATGATTCAATACTATATTTTGGTGGTCTTTTCTACAACTAGAATCTGAATCGGCATGTTAGCAAAATTATTGTTTCCGTAATTTTCTTACGATTGTTAACTGCTTGCAGAAGGCATGACCTCACTGAGGGTCTGAAGGATCTCCAATGTAAGACTCTTATATTTGCTGGAGAGAGCAGTCCATTCCATGCTGAATCTGTGTACATGAGCACAAAAATGGATAGCAGAAACTGTGCGCTTGTTGAGGTAGGTAATCCATTCATTATATAAGTCAACACATAATCTAGTTGAGAAAGACAAACAGAAATAACATGATCAATTTAAAATTCTTGCCCCCAGGTTCAGGCTTGTGGTTCATTAGTAACAGAAGAGCACCCAAATTCCATGATAACACCACTGGAATGTTTCTTAATGGGTTATGGCTTACACAGACAAATACATGCTGCTTCATCTTCCAGCAATGGATCAAACCCAGCAAGCCCCTCTAGTCATTCATGCATAGCACCAGAACTCCTCTCCCCAGAGAGTTTGGGAATTAAGCTCAAGCCCATCAGAACCCGGGTTGATGTTGAAATATAACTTGGTCCAGCTCAAAGGTTGACAAACCCCAATACTGCAGTGGAATGAGCTAAATCATTGCACATAATTAATATATGGCTAGTGTAGGATATTCTTTTATTATGTTGGAGGACTAATGATCTTGTTTGCAAAATGGCTGTTTTTCCTACAAATGTAAAAAAGTAGGAGGTATCTTTATCTTTGTTTATTCATAGATAGGACTATTCTTTTCACTGATTATGTTTTTTGAGATAGATCTCTCACCTTACTGCTTTTCAGGTTTATACCAACCTCAAGCACTAAGGTGTCTTGTTGTTACTAATGTTGATTCTTTGAGGACAATATATATGGATTAACTTTGTCCTTTTTTGGGTTTCGGTTAATAGTGATTGATATTACCCCATTACTTTTGCCTTGAACTTTTTTAAGGTTCATCATATACGCCTTCTAACATTGTCACTTTTTCTTTGGACAATTGGTGACAGGTAATTCTTCTAAGGTAAAGTCTTACTTTAATAAGTTTGTGTTAGCAAATTTGGCCCCAAAGAAAATTAAACAGCTGACAAAGTTTGGAAGGCCCTTCTTTTTTGGCCCACAAGATTTGGAATGCATACCCTTTGTCGTATAGCCCATGAGAAGTAGAGACGTCTGGATAAAATTTGTCTCTAAGTACTATTAGGAGAAATAAATAAGAAAAATGAAATTAATTTCTTAAATTAAAATTAATTTGTACATGAGTTTAAACAAGAATTTGAAGAAATTAACAAAATAAGATTTATGTATTAATTCATACATTAACTAATTTGGGAGGAAGTCATTTATTTTAAATCAAGTTGTAATAATATGGATGTTGTCGGAGGTCAAACAAGTTCTACTTCATATTTACTTAAATTTTAATCGAATTATTTGTGTAGATCTAAACTCTATCCGATTAAAACTTACTAATATGAGATAAACTTATGTCAAATTAATTTGTCAATACGATATTTTGATACTAATCTTATGGATAGTGAAATAATGTAATTAAAATATATTTTTAAAAATATCAATTTTAATATAATAAATCATTATTTATTTAATCTATAAATTGTTAATACATTATTATTAGTAAAAATATACTTTGTAAAAATAAAGAACATTAAGCTAAGATGAGACAATTCAGAACATAACCGGTCATGTTTTATAAATGTCTGTTGTGTCTAACCTTGAAATCCAAACCTGTAGGTATGCTAATTTTCATCATATCACCTTGCAGAGTATACGACACCGTTTTGTGAACAGAACAGAGATTTCTGAATAATTCAGAAATACACGATTTTATGGGGAAGGAGATTTTACAAATTGCAAACTGCAATGTGAAATTAATGGCAAGACAAGAACAAAAATGTAATAAAAAGAAAATTAATTTTAGTGTAATTTGTACTACCATCCCCATTCTACTCTCTTAACCTAATCCTTCGCTAGATCGGTACGTATCTCTTCAAAACCTGCTTCCCTCCAACCGCCGCCGCGGCTGCGATTCCCCCGATGGCGCCGGCAATGGCGGCGGATCGGGGCCCGGCGGCGGCCCTGTAGAGAGCTCCGGTGCGGAGTCCAGCGACGGCGCTGTTTACGAAGTCATTGGTTCCCCTGGCGTGGATCATCCCATTCTCAAGGCCAGCGAAGATGAGGCCCAGAACGCCGAGCGAGTTGCCGAGTTTGCGACCCGCTTGGCCGCCCGAGTTGAGGACTCGGTTGAGTCGGATTTTGAAGGAGTCGCCGGTCTCGGCCTCGCGGAGACCCTGGACGGTGCCTCTGGCGGCGCCGATGATTGCACCGGAGAGGTAGCCGGTGCCGGTGTAGTACTGGGGGTTGTCGCCCCAGGAGCGGTGGGTCCTGGCGGCTTCCTCCGCGAAGAGGTGCTCCGGCGCGGTGGGGAGGTTGTAGAGCTTTTGGATTGGAACGTTGAGGTCCTGGTAGGGATGGTAGAGGCGCGTGTTGTTCCTATCCTTGGAGTTGCTTGAAGAATCCGCCATCGCCGTTTGTGAATGAAAGAAAATACGAGCCGAGTCTACAAGCGTAGGGTTTAAGGAAGATGAAGGGTTTTTGTAATTATAACTTGTTTTTAAGATACCACTTGGTATTTATTTAATATAAATATTATGAAAAACCTCCCTACTATTCTTTTTTTCAAAAGCAGCACCAAACTAGGAATTTACTTTCTCTTTCTCTGATGTTTCATAATGTTATATTATAATTGTTACTTTAAACAATTAATTCAAGAAAATTTTTTATTTTTTTTTAATAATTATAAGCAAGTTATTTCTTATATTTAGTTACTAATTTTAATATATATTTGTTTTATTACATTTTTTGTCTACAACGAATATTTTTCTTTTCGTGTTAATTAAATTAAGGGTAAAATTAGAATGAAAATTATGTTATCTTGAAATTTTAAAAATCAAAGATAAAAAAGTATAATTCTTTTAATAAAAAGCCGATGATTAAAATGTAACGAGAGAAGGACAGTCAAACATCATTTGGTGTATTTTATTTGAAAACTATTAATTTAGGTTATTTTCTTCATAAAATAAGCTTCAATATATTTTTACTAAATTACTTTTGATTTTTTGCATTTAATGTATTTTACTTTCTGTTTTCTATTTCCTCTAATTAGTTTGAATTCTTTAACTTATTACATTGTTAACGTAAATTAGTACATCATTATTAAAATAAAAAGAAATAAAACAGTTTATTAGATTAATATACATAGTTTCATTTTAATAATATTTTTTCTCCGTATAGGCATTTTTATTATCTTTTAAATGAATATTTAAGATATTTAAATACTTAATACTTTTGATTTCAATTTTAAACCAATTACTTGTTTTGTATAATAAATAGACGCTAATATTAACAAATAACAAAGGTAACAACAATGTCCAATAATATGTGAGAGTTTTTAAATTGGGGTATGATTTGTGTTGTATTACTGTTATTATTAGATGTTAATTAGAATGACATTCTAGTTGATTAAGGTTAATCTTAGAAATAAAAATGTCTTTAACAACAAAAACGTATAATAATGTTTATTTTAAAATAGACTTTGTGATGCATTATGTTGGGAACAAAGAGTTCTGAAACTAAAATTCACCTTGATATGAAAAAGTAAAGTTACTTTAATTTTAGATGATAAAAAAAAATTAGATATGATAAGTAAATAATGACATTTTGGAAATCATAGTATTAATAACTAGGCCAACACTCAATACATTTATGTTAAAGTTGTTTATGTATCTAATGAAGAATAGTATAGGACTATTGGAGACCTACTTTTTGTATAATAGTATAGGACTATTGGAGACCTAAATTATGGTAATAGAAAAATAAAAGTGGTAGACATAGGGTCAAATACAACAAAAAAAGAGAACCTACTCAATTAGGTACAATACAACATGTAAGAATGTTTAGGTTTGTTATGTCACAAAGTCTTTATAAAGAAGACATCAAGCATAGGTATCTTAGTTTGATGCTTAACAATGATAAAATAAAGATCTTCCATATAAAAGATATAAAAAATAAAAAAAATTAAAAGTTACGTAAGGATTTTAAATAAATATTAAGTTTGGAGTTTGGTTATAACAAAGACAATCGACTTTTAATTCTCTATTAAAGGATTGTATATTTGAGACAATAAACTCTTTAATTAAAGATTTCTCAAGCAAAATCTGTTGTTCAACCATTAAACCTAAAGAATTATTCTTAAACAAAAGCCAATTTCCAGCATTGAACAAAAAGTCAAAACAAGATATAGATTTGATATATTGTACGACAAAAGGGATTTACTCTAAGATTCTTGGAAAGACATTTACGTCGACTATGTGAAGAGGAGGACTGGGAAGCCTTTATGGATGATTTTGCTTTGGCCCTCTTTGGGATTACGTTGTTTCCAAAGGCTGACAGTTTTGTGGACGATACTACAGTCAATGCCTTCGTTGCTTTTAAAATTTGATCCAAAAACCCGGTCACGACAATCTTAGCCGATAGATACATATCCCTTGATTAATGTCATTCGGGGAAAAAGGAAGTTGGTAGTATGTTGTTTGCCTTCTTTATTTGTTCTGTTGATCTCACGTTTTGAAAAAAAGAGTGGTGGGGATTAAATATCCTGTGGAATCGATTAAACAGTAAAGACTGGATGTGAAGGAAGCAGGTGACTGGGCTCAATGTTGGTTTAACCTAGAGGAAAATCCAGTTGTAGTCGATGTGGCAACAACAGCCTTGTCTGATGTATCAATGTGCCAAGTTTCTGAATGTGCCACTCATAGACACTGAGGGTTGTATCAATTACAATCCAATAATGATCCAAAGGCAATTACACTAAGGGTTGATTCAACCCTTAGTTCCTATGAGTGGCACAATAAGAAACTTGATCCATTGATACATTACATGGGACTGTTGCTGCCATGTCGATGTCACTGGATCTTTGCCATGTCGGTTGCCACTGAATCTTCCTATAGGTTAAACCAGCCAGACATTGAGCCTAGTCACCTGCTCTCTTCAGCTCTAGCTCCTTTGTTGTTTAATCAATTCCAAAAGACGTTTAATCCCCACCATTCTTTCTTCAAAATGCAAGATCAACCAAACAAACAAATAAGGCAAGCAACATATTACCAACTCCCTTTTTCAAGAATGGCATGAATCTAAGAGATATATATATATATATATATATATATATATATATCAGCCAAGATTGTCGTGACTAAGTTTTCAAATCGGATTTTAAAAGCAACAAAGGCGTTGATTACAGTATCATCCACAAAACTGTCAGCATTAGGAAACACTCAAACCAATAAAAGTAGAAACGATTACAAATATAAGAATGAATATGAAAATTGAATAAGTACATCTTGCTAAATCTATATGCATGTATTTATAAATTTTTTTGAACTTCATTTTGAAAAAGATAATTCTTGATAAAATTTTTGTTCTTACCTAACTGAGTGTAGTACTTTTAGAGTGGATAAACAGAGACCCAATTGGTAAAGGATGCTCAAATCAATAAAAGTGTGATAAAAGATATTAAAAATATATGAAAAAGTGTATGATGAAATAGATGATAATCCATATAATTTATTATGTATTTATAAACTTTTACTATTATACCATATAATTACCCATAATATTTTAGGTAAGATCAATAAGAGTAATTGCTATTAACATGATAGTTAATAATGGGATTCAATTGTATTTGAGCTTGGATTTAGAATCACCAATTATAAGTCTCTCTCAATCAATCAGAATCAAGTAGATCAATGAGAGTAATTACTATTAACAAGATAATTAATAGTGGATTCAGTTGTATGGGACCTTATTACGAATACAATTTCTAAAATATATATATATATATCTAATATATATTGCTATTCAATATATAAATCTTATATTATTTCTAATATATATTATTTCAATATATATTTATAAATTATAATAAAAGTTGAATTAGAAAAAAATATATAATATGATAGTGGCGAGAACAGGTATGGCACGAGCATGCGGAATGGCAGTGAGATAGAGACAAAATGGGAGAAAGACAAGCAGTGGCGCGAATGTCACTTTGTGGAGAAGATGAAAAATGCAAAAATGCAGATAATAAAAAAGAAAGAAGGAAACAAATAACATAGCAACAGAAAAAAAAAAAAAAAAAAAAAAAAAAAAAAAAAAAAAAAAAAAAAAAAAAAAAAAAAAAAAAAAAAAAAAAAAAAAAAAAAAGCAGAACATACCCAACAAATACATACTATACTGGTTAAGTATGTAACTGATATATAATGTATTTATTGTAATTACAATCATGCTACACTATTAATATTCACATCAATTTTAAGTTTAAGTGAATAGTGCTATTTTAATGATGTAAAAAAATATTTTCACACTAGTGAGATTTTTTTATTATTAGTCTTTTACATCTTTAGTCTAAAATAAGATGTGAGTATTAAAAGCGAATTATTTTATACGTTGTCAAAAAGATATCGTTATTTCAAAGATTGATCCATTCGGATAAATATTACCCTTTATATTTGACTATAAATTTGGCACCCGAATAAATTATGTCCAATTGCTTACAATTTTGAATATTTATGAAACTAGCCTTTTTAAAAAACTTATTTAGATTTGTAACTTTTTGAATAAAGTTATTCAATTACAAATATTTTTTAAAATTTCAGCACACAAGAAAATTGTTAACTTACAAGAAAATTAAAAAAAAAAACTTTATTTTAAGTATCTTTTGGTATAATTTTTCTTTTTTATTTTAAGAACGTGTACATGTAGGTGAAACAATTTATGGATTAAACTATTTTGGGGGCGCATTATGGATTTTTTTTAGTTCCTTTAGTTGTTTTTATTTAATGACTTTGGATAATATTATTTTTAGATTGACTAGGTAGAGAAAATCCTAGTCTGCATGCCAATCACAATCTAAAGATGGACAGTGACATAATAATGGAAAATATACATATTTATCTCATAAGAAAATACAGTTGATATTAATTGTTAAAAGCTAATTATTTTCACGAGATTTTAGTTATTTTTTATTTTTATGGGTTACTCTTTCACAAATTATAATAGATTAAAGCTTTTAAGCGGTTTATAAAAATGAAAAGACTATCCTTAACTAGTTTATGGTAAGATAAATAGATTTAATTATATCAAAATCAAGAAGATTGTTCTCAACTCATTTTCTTTTTGCAAGATAGAGATATTGAATCACATTTAAATAGATTATCTTAACTCATTCATACATTATGCCTCAAAATAAGCTGTTTAACAAATTAAAAGAAGTTGAACGATTTATAAATTCATAAATCTATAAACCTTATGGAAATATTAATAAGGAGGAGTAAAATGAAATAAAAAAAAGTGTATACTAATATTGAATTTAAATAATTTGCTACCTTACTTTTCTCGGTTAATAAAATATGGTTGATTTATTGATTAGTCGTTACAATTTTTTTATTAAACTACTGTATCTTAATTATAAATTCAGAAACATTTCATAAAACTATTAACTGAAATGTGTTTAAGCATTTATTAATTAATTATTAACTTCCATAAATAATATATGTAATCTCTTAAAACATAAATAATATACAGAAATGGATGGATAAAACAACTTGCAATAAATAGACGTTAAAAAAATTTCTAATTAACTCTCTCTTGTAAAGGCAAATTTGTTAAGATAACAAAAGCAAATTACCTGAAAAAAAATTTAATTCAACTATTTTTATTTAGTTTCTAATTTTGTTAAGAATTTATTTAATTAGAGATTGATAATAATTGTTTAGTTGGAAATTTCATCATTTAGGTAATTATAAATATATAGCATTAATTTTATTTATTAATTAGATTTATTTACCATTTTGATTTAATAATTTGATTTATTTTCTATATTTATTAATTTGAATTATTTATCACATTCTCAGTATTTAAAAATTGTATGTAGATTTAAATGAAATTTAAATTTGAAAGAAGTTAGAAAAAGTTTTTATTCAATTTCTAATTTTGTTAAGAATCTATTTAATTAGAAAATGATAGTAATTGTTTAGTCAGGAATTTCATCATTTAAGTAAGTATAAATATATAGTATTAATTTTATATATTAATTCGATTTATTTATCATTAATTTGATATATTATTTTGGTTTATTTTTATATTTATTAATTTGAATTATTTACCATATCGTCATTATTTAAAGAAAATTATTATAATTTGAATGAAATTTAAGTTTGAAAGAAGTTAGAAACAATTTTTATTTAGTTTCTAATTTTATCAATAATTTATTTAATTAAAAAAATGATAGTAATTATTTAATTAAGAATTTCATCATAAATATAAACATGTAGCACTAATTTTATTTATATGTCATTAATTTGATTTATTAATTTAAGTTTATTTTCTGTATTTATTAATTTGAATGGTTTGCCGTATTGTCAGTAATTAAAAAAATAACTCTATCAATAACAAAAAAAAATATTTATATTTTGTTTTAAATTATTTTTTGAATCAAAACTAAATTTATAATCTTATAATTTTATTTATTTAACAAGAAACAAAAGTAAAATATCTATTATACATACTATATTATTTAAAAAAATTATAAATTTTCTACTCAAATCTCATCATCTTTTATTTAATTCAAATTAGGTGTTTAGAACATATAAATTAATTATATAATGAAATACATGATATATTCTTATAGGCCTAAGTCATACTTTATCTTCTAAACCTTATAATTATTCATAATAATTATATACGTTTAGCATCATAAAGATCATGTAATCAATTATAATAAATAAAAATTAATTAAAATAAATATTATTAACTGGATAATAAATAGTAGGCCATAGTGTCTGATGAATAGCCTTATTGTTGAATAGGTACACAAACAATTTAACTTTCTCATTATCAGTTACTATCAACTTTCTTTTATAAAAACAACTTTTAACAATAAAAGTATATTTAATATAAGTTTTCTATTTTTAATAGAGAAACTTAAAATATTAATAATAATAATTAGATATCTAAAATAAGATAACCAAAACACATTATAAAATCAAATATAAGTTTTTATACAAATAAGAAAATACTATCCTTAACTAGTTTTTGTAAGATAAATAGATTTAGTTATATCAAAATCAAGAAGATTGTTCTCGACTCAATTTTTGAATCACCTTTAAATAGATTATCCTTATCTCATTATTACATTATACCTCAAAATAAGTTGTTTAACAAAATGATTTATAAATTCATAAATCTATAAACCTTATGCAAATATTAGTAAGAAGGAGTAAGATGAAATAAAAAAAAAGTGTATAATAATATTAAATTTAAATAAGTTGTTACCTTACCTTTCTCGGTTAATAAATATGGCTGATTTAATATTTAGTCGTTACAATTTTTTTTTTCATTAAACTACTTTATCCTAATTATAAATTGAGAAACATTTCATCAAATTATTAACTGAAATGTGTTTAAGCGTTTGTTAATTAATTATTAACTAGATAAATAATATATGTAAATCTCTTAAAAAAGAAATAATATACAAGAAATGCATGGATAAAACAACTTGCAATAAATAGACGTTAAAAAAAAATCTAATTATACTCCCGCTTGTATAGGCAAATTTACTAAGATGATAAAAGCAAATAACTTGACAAATCTTGATAAATTAAAAGGAGCTATCAGCAATTTGGTTTCATTTTTAATTAATAAATTCTCTATCATCCCAGGTCAGTTCCAATTAGCACTTTTTTTAATAAAACACTTAACAAACATGGTTGGGAACCAATGATTAATCTATGCTAATTTCCCCCATAGTCACATTCTAAAAATTGTTAATTAATAATTTGAAGAATTTAAAATAAAAGGGAGAAACTTATACCTTTGAGTGCCCTTGTGATTCACGAAAGGAGATAAACTCTTTTGAAAAACGAGTATAAGACGATCTAATCAATAGGAATAGTCCACAAATAATTATTAGTTTTCAATAAGATTTATGTTTGTGTAACGTTATAGAATTTGATATCTGTATATTTAAATAAATGCTAATAAACAAATTCACAGGACAAAACTTAAAAACAATTTCTTAGCTGTTGTTTATGCTGTTATTCGATTACAATCTAAGTTTCGCTTTAATGATCTGTAAAATAAAATTTTAATTAAAAGATTATATATATTATTGAAATAAAATACAGATACTAATTAAATAATATAAATAATAATTGAGAATAAAAGTCATATCTAACTTTTATCTTGCTCAAATTTGATATAAAAAGGTAGTGTTTTATTTTAATTGTTTTTTTTTCTAGTTTCATCCGTCATAGATGATGTTTTGATGCTGTTTCTTCACGTAATTTTTAATATAACTGCATTAAATATTTAATATCACAAAAGTCTTAGAAAAGAGTACAAATTTACTTATTATTTTATCCTCGTAAACATTTATTAATAGTAAATGAATTTATCTTCAATCCAATAACAAAAGTTTTAACATAAAAAAGTAACACCATTTTTTTTTTCTCTAAGATGGTATTAAAAAAGTGCACATCTTATTATTTATGGAAGTTCCATGATTTAACGGGAGGGAGGATGTAAGCTCTATCTCATTTGTATATAAATACTTTAAATATTAGTTCATAATAATACTATAACAATTTTCAATTTATTTTATCATGTAAATATGTATTTTTGAAATATTAGTTTATTCAATAATTTAAATATTAAATACAATAGTCTATTTTTAAAATTATTTTAAAAATTATAAAAAAGTGAGATTACAAAATTTAATGAAAAAAATTTATAAGCATATGACCCAATTGAACTGAACTTACCTTTGATCGCTTGGATTAAGTCTAATAAAAAAATATAGAAATAAAACTCAACCGATCCAATTTTTTTTATTGAGTAATTAGATGAGAAATTTGTCCAAACTCTCAGTGACATAAACCCCTGATATAAGTGGCGATTAAAGTTCAAAGGATTAATTTAAAAAAAATAGAAACAAACACAATAATAGAACTATTTATTATATTTATTTATAGAAAAAAAGTAAATTTAAGGATTGATTAATTAAAATTTAAAGTGTTTATCTGGGATTTAAGTACTGTTTTCCTAATTCAAAAAAGTACCATAAGAATACAAGGCTGATTTTAGACTTATTCAGCGTTTAAAAAACGATGCTCTTACCAAAATGGAAAAAACCAATCTGTTTGTCATAGTTAAATAATTCAAGTTTTTCTGTTCACCACTACCATTTTTTAAACATTCCTCTGATTAAATATCTAAACAGAAAACTGTGTTTTAAGTTCAACATTTACGTTAAAACTAAATATTAAAATAAGAAGTAAATGTGATTAATAAATATCTGAGCTTAAATTTTTTTAAGTAGACTGATAGACAATCATAAAAAAAAAAAATTCTAAAATCTTGAGACTTTAAATGAAGAGTGGAAAAGAAAACTAGAAATGAGAAAAGTTTCATAATCAATGACTTTCAACGCTTTTTAATTTAAAAAAAAATAAATTTTAACAATAGAAGTATATTTAATATAATTTATCTCTTTTTTAATAGATAAACTTAAAATAATAATAGTAAAATTTTTAAAATAACATAAGCAAAAAGAGTGTCTGAAAATTGTTGTTGTTTGGGAGTGGGATTAGTAGATAAGAAAAGAAGTTTGGAGTGTAAAATTGGCAATGTATTTACTCTGCTCACCAACCTTTATGGCCCAGGCTAGGCTGTATGAGCGATCCAAAACCCATGCCAGTGTACTTCCCCATCACTTAACTATCCACCAGTACTTGCAAAAATAAAAGAAGCCCACCAACACGACCCATTTATTTTAGTTTTGGGTATCTTCAGGTAAGTTCGGCCTATAATCCCCTCTAGCTTTTAATAATTGAGAGTTTGAAAGAGAAGACAAAGCCACACTCAGATGGAACCAAAACTCTATTCCAAGCCAAGACTAAGACCAAGCAAGAGTAGGTGCATAATGCAAAGGAGTGAGAAAAGTTTTTGAACATAAAAATAAATGCACCCCAAAGCATGCCATGCCCCCCCTCCATTTTCAGTGAAATAGGTCAAAACACAAAAAGTAGGGGGAAAAACTGGCAGCTAGAGACAGGTACGAAGGGTGGAGATTGAGCCAATCTAATGAGAAGAAGTTGCTACTTATGACATATCTCTTTCCACAACTCATTCCAAGCTGGTTAAGGACTTACCCCACCCCACCTCCTTCCCCTCTAAAGAAGTCCCAAACTTTCTTTTTTTCTCATCCCTACACTTTCAATTATCCATCTGGGGTGCAACATTGCAATCAACTTGCTAATTCATTTAGGAGGAAATCTCACATGTAAATGAAGGAAGGAAAGGGGAGGGGTGGCGGTGATAATATAAAGAGAGGCTTAAAATGCAAAGTCGCAGAAAGGGGAAAGTAAATCGTTGAAGGTGGGGGAAATATTCTTATTGTTGGTGTTCTTAGATCCAAACTATACATGTAATAGTAGGCCCAACATATCCATCAATAAATCGAAATATTTTTCGAGAGAGGGAAGAAGGGTGAAGCTGTACTATAGCACTGTATCCTCTGTACCATGTGAAGATTCCCATCCTTAAATAATTGGTCCCATCCTCTGCATGTTTTCACGTGTCCTGCCATTCGGATGCCGTTAATTACACCATCATGAGCATCAGCTACTGCATAGGATTCGAGTGGCCCAGTGACAACCAAACCAAAACCATTTTTCTTTTTTCCCTCTTTTTTCCAACTTCCATTTTCCACCTCACTCTCCCTCCATGCGCGTCCTCTCCAATCCCCAATCATGCATCCCATCATACTTCCCTCTTCTTCAAGCAATTTCCCTTCATTTCCTTTCCCCCATTCAACACAATCCTCTTCCTATTCCCTTAGATTCACTCACACCCAATTATTCTCCCTCAATTCGCATCTCACTTCTCACCGTCACACTCACATCCTTCTCCCTGTCTAAACTTTTTTCACTACAAGGAATTCCAATGCATCATAAAGATCCCTTTGGATTTTATTTGCAAATAGGAAAACCGCTAAAAAGCACTCCATATGCTTTTTTATTTCTAACGTGCTTTGATTCACTTCTTCAAGCAAACCTCTTTTTCATTTCTAATATATTATTCAAAATTATCATCTTCTCAAGTCACACCTTTATTTTTAGTCAATATTACAAATAGTCTGATTTAATTAATCTCCATGAAACACGCAATTACTTATAATTCTTTCCTTTTAAATTAACAGGTCGATTGATATCGTAATCACTTGATATACAATCCAAGAAGTGTTTAATAATTTCTCTGCTAACACTATCCTTTTATTATTATATAGAATATTGTCTGCTAGCTAGGGGTGTGAGTTCACTTTCTTCTAAAAGGGTGTGGTGGTGGGCTATCTTTTCCCTTCCATGCAAGGACAAATTCTTTGATAAATGTGAGAGAGAGAGAGAAAGAAAGACAGAAAACAGAGAGAGAGAGAGAGAGAGGTTGGTGCGTGGTTTGTAAGTTGCTTGCAGCATTTTGCTGATTTTAATTTACAGTGAGCACAGGAAAGAAGAGGTAAAGAAGAACGAAGTGTCAACACAAAACACAACCACAAACATGTTCGATGGAGTACCTGACCAGTTCCACCAATTCATAACTCCAAGGACCTCACTCCCTCTTCACTTACCTTTCCCTCTCCATGCTTCTGCCACCCCCAATACCTTCTCTTCCAATTTTGATCCCTATAACCCCTCCCATCAACTCCCACTCCAACCCAACACTCTCTTGCACCCGTTACACCACCCACCCTCTTCCCACAAAGATGAAGCCAAGCCACAAAACGCCATTATCCCAATGAACTTCGACATCCAAAGAGATCAAAGGCAGCAACTTCCCCAGCTGATTGATCCCTGGACCAACGACGAAGTGCTTGCGCTCTTGAGGATCAGATCTAGCATGGAGAGTTGGTTCCCAGAACTCACTTGGGAACATGTCTCAAGGTACCAATTAATTAACTTAACACTATTCTTGCAATTATGTACCTTCTTTTTTACTGTTATTGCCTGTCTTTAACCCTCTTTTTCATCAACAATTCTCCAAAAAAGAAATAAGACAATAAATTTTGTAACAGAAAATTAATTATGAGCTGCACTTTGTGTGTTTGATCAGTGTAGTTGCATCGTCTGCTACCTAAAACCTTCATGTGGTAGACAAACGCACACGTGCACCTATACTTTAGCTCACACACTGACACCTTGACACACTCTCACAGCCCGAGAGGAAGGAAGAAAGCAAATTTGTCTATTATTATACGTGTTCAAGACAAAGGTGCTGTTAGATGCTTCATTCTATGGTTGGTTTTTGGATTTATATAATTTATGGTGTGGGCGCAGGAAGCTGGCAGAGCTTGGATATAAAAGGAGTGCAGAGAAATGCAAGGAGAAGTTTGAAGAAGAAAGTAGATATTTCAACAACAACATTAATTACGGCAAGAGTAATAATAACAATTATCGGTTTCTTAGTGAGCTTGAACAGCTTTACCATCAAGGGGGTGGTGATCATCTTGGGACCGAAGAAAAGACTCAGCAACTACACAAACAAGACAAGATGGTCCACCATCCATTGGAAGAAGGGGATTCGGGAAAAGTTGAGGCATCTGTCACAAAACAAAATCACGATGCAGCAGTGACAAAGAATCAGGGGCGCAAGAGAAAGAGGCCGGGTAGGTTTGAAATGTTCAAGGGTTTTTGTGAGAGCATTGTGCACAAGATGATGGCGCAGCAAGAAGAGATGCACAACAAGCTCCTCGAGGACATGATGAAGAGAGATGAAGAAAAGTTCAGTCGAGAGGAAGCTTGGAAGAAGCAAGAGATGGAGAAAATGAACAAGGAGCTTGAGATGATGGCTCGTGAGCAAGCCATTGCAGGTGATAGACAAACCAACATTATTCAAATACTGAACAGATTCTCAGTCACTTCTTCTTCAAACAAGAGCCTCAAGGTAGTAACTAACAGTTCAAACCTAAAAACACACACTACGCAAAACCCTAATCCTTCAGAAAGCATCCCACCTATACCCACAACAGAAAACCCTACCTCAAGTCTTGCACAAGACACGTTTACAAATCCTTCTACTTCTTCCACTTCAGCTCAAGTTCCTCAAACCAACCCTAGTTCTTCCTCTCTACATAGCCAGAATAATATAAACCCGGTTTTGAATAAAAGTTTGTCATCAAACGTTGCTGAGAAAGATGATGTTGGGAGAAGGTGGCCAAAGGACGAAGTGTTAGCACTGATAAACCTGAGGTGCAATAATGTGAGCAACAACGGCAGCAATGAGGAGAAGGAAGGGAACAAGGTGCCTCTGTGGGAGAGAATCTCACAAGGGATGTCGGAGTTAGGATACAGGAGGAGTGCAAAGAGGTGCAAAGAGAAGTGGGAAAACATAAACAAGTACTTCAGGAAAACCAAGGATGTTAATAAGAAGAGGTCCCTTGACTCAAGGACTTGTCCCTACTTTCATCAATTGAGCAGTCTCTATAATGAAGGAAAACTTGTTCTGCAATCCGAAAGGCCAGAAAGCCACATGAATAATGTATCTGAGAATCTGGAGGAAGTGCAACCAGATCAAACACAAGGCGAGTCTTCTTCTCAAGTGGGGTCTGGTGGTTTCAGTGTGCAGCAGCAGGTTGATCATGGAGGTGAGAAAACCTTGATGCAAGTACCCTCTTTGGATTTTGATCAGTTTTAATTCATTGATTTGTCCAGGCACAAAATAATAATAATGAGTACCAACTCTTTTGTAACTTGTGTATTTTGTTTTTTGGTTGATGCTGGCTTTCTTTAATATAGCATATAAATTGATTATTGTATATTCGAAAAAATTAGAATTTGGCGAGAGCACCGACACCTATAGCTAGTTTGAGGAATGAGAACAATTAATATTTCTATTCCTGTGTAAGTGTGATATTTATGTTCTATTTTATTTTATCTTAGTGAAGGGAATCAAATGATGTTTGAGATGTGTTTTAATAGGGAAGACATTGACCCTGTTAAAAAGTTGAAGGGAGAGGAAGCAAAACATTCTTTAGGACATTCTTCACTTTTCTAACTAGTGACTGGAACTAACAAAAGGTTAAAGGAACCATCAGTCTTTTTCATCCAAGTATACTGGGAAAACGGGTTTAGGTACTCACCCTAAAGTCCCGCCAACGTAGGTTTTATCTCTAATGTCAAACATTCAAAATTTTACTATTATGGATAACTTTCTCACCCACCAAGTAATAATGAATATTGTACTCAAGTGCTAGGGCCACATCCTTAGAATTTTCATGAGATGAGCAAAACTATCCATTTTATCACATGAGATTTGGTAATGCAAAGGACTTTATACTACTAAAGTATCATAGAAATTATTTGTATATTTATATTATTCACTAGTCATTAACTTAACCACAAATATTAGTAAAATAGTTGTATTTAATAACTCTTTTGTACAAATTAAGTTTATAAATTTAACCATTCAATTAAAATATTTATTAAATAAATCAAAAGCTGTAAAAAATTTGTAAAATATTTAATATTTAATTCCCTTTTGGTTCAACTAGCTTAGTTCGTACAGTTTTGTGCACTATAAACATTTAAAAACACGTCTAATTCTTAATTTTTGAAAATTAAACAATCTTAGTCCAATATTAATATTTTTCTGATGGATAACAACGTTATTAATATACTTTTAATGGTATATGTTAAATTTATTATTAAACATGGTTATTAATATCTTACCTGAATGAATAGACATGGTAATATTTCCTATTTGAAGTTGGAAACATATTAACAATGCACTAAAAGGTTTAATGTTAAAAACTTATGTAATTCAATTTTCATAAAACCAAAATTTTACATTGGTAAAACTATGGACCAAATCAAGATTTTAAGCCAATGTTAGAAGTATCTGGTATTTCATTAAATAAATCCAATTTAACATGTACATTTTAAAATGAGTGCTGATTGTAAAAATACATATATTATTATTATTATTATAAATTTTTAAGTATTTAAAATTTAACTTACATGATTATCGACTCAATATTAAAGTATTTTTCTATCAGGAAATTAAATTTTTTTAATAAACAACGTTGGTACCTTTCTTTTAAACATTGAATTGCTTATATAGCCATACTATTGGGTAAAAATTGGCTAAAAAGAGTTAGTTAGGTCAATATTCAAACAGTGTTTCCACTCTACAGTACTTTGAGTTACGACATGGCATCATAGTTCTTAATGAATGGCACCATTCATTTCGAGAGGTAGTTGTCAGTGCCACACAGTGCATATATTTTCGTGCCAAAATCATCTTCTTATTCTTTGTTGATTGATTGATTACTTCACAATCTTCCAAATCTTTGTTGTTTTATTCTGAGCAGAAACACGTTCTTGAGCAGGAGAGTAGCCATATTTGAAATACTAACACCTCCATAAACTGTTTTTGGTCGAATCACTATTCTCATTCAAGACTTTTATATATAATTGAGAAGATAGATTCTGGCTAAAAAGAGAGAGAAATATACACAAGATAAATAAGATAGGCAGAAGTGATGCAATATATCATTAGAGGTCCACCAGTAGTATTCTTTTATTTTATTTTTGGTTAGTCTAGATCAGTTTTCTTTTCTTCCTCCATATTATCAAAATAATATATTTTTCTCATTTTTTAATAATAATTTTGATATATATATATATATACACACACGCATATATATATATATATATATATATATATATATACACACACACATATATATATATATATATATATATATATATATCACATTTGACTCATAAGAATTCTAGCCTGTAATGCTAAAGATAATTGTGTGTTTTCAATTTATTAAGAAAAAGGAAGTTTTTAGTTCATATATTTAGAATTAATTATCAATTAATAATATGGCGTGTATGCAAAAGATATAAATTTATGTAGAACTTCTTTTTCCATATATATATATATATATATATATATATATAAACATACATGCATCAAGTGAATAAGTATTAAAAAAATATATCTAAAACTTATATCATTTAATATATGATTTGACATAAATTTTGGATGTTTTTTAAAAAATTTAATTAGTTTGACTTCAAACCAAAACTTGAAGTTTAAAAAATAATATAATCCAAATTAAATATCATATAAACAAAAAATTTTAATAAAAAACTATTATATCAAATTTTAACCTCAATTTTATGAACAAGAAAATATATTTATATTAAAAAGGAAGGTTGTTTGTTATTATCTTATTTGTTAGATATCATGTTGAGACAATGAAGATTGATTATTGAAAACCTAAAATATTCGGCTCACCTCGGTTCAAGTATTAGTAATACACACTCAAATTAAGTTTATAAATTTAACCATTCAATTAAAATATTTTATTAAATAAATTAAATTAGACAATTCAATATTTAATACAAATGATTAATGTTTAATTATTTGTACTAAATCTCAAAGAGAAACTAAAATTCTCTCACTTTGTACATGAATGAAACATTTAATTTAAATAAAATTAGTATAATAACAACAAAAAGTATTACCAAAACATATTATTATGCATCTTACTTTTATAGGCAATCTTACATTTTTTTCCTATAATTTTCTTACAATATATTTTATAAATTTTCTACAATTTAATGTCTAAAAATTAAATAATTAGTTACTCTTAAAGATTAAAGTAATTGATTAATTAGTTCCTATAATTTTATAATTTTAATTTTAAACATCTAATAATCCACCATTTGTGTTAACTAAATTTAAAAATTAAATTCAATATTTCAAATTTAAACACCGAAATAGCATAATTTCAATATCAAAGTAACTAACAATAGACATTCATATCATAATTGAGATCTAATAATGATATCAATTTAAAAAAAATAAAATTGGAAGCTTAAACCACTAACCTTAACGAACGATGTTAATCATAATCTAATCAGGTAGAAATATCCACCACTCCAAACTGGTTAAAAGGATGGAAGATAAATAATTGTAAAAACATTTATCAAGAATATTTTATTAATAAAAACAAAAATCAATAATTCAAAAACGATCATATCATACCAATCTTAACCATAGAAAATGTGAACCAAGACGATTTTCATATATTAAAAAAAAACACAAATATGTTCATGAATAAAAGGTTATAAATATCTTTCTACTTTATTGAGAAATCGATATAGAAAAAACCAATATCAATGTACCTTTATAAAAACATTTTACATCCACTACCAAATAACTTATGGTAAAAGTACATTTAATACCAATTATTTTTATAACTTTTACAAAAGAAATTGCTTTTAAATAAGAAAAGTATGTAATAATAAAAATCATATTTTTAAAACACAATTTCTTTTAAAAGAGACTAAATATTTATCTTAAACTAGACTTCTAAATTAAAAAATAATAAACAAAAATAGATGTAAAATAATTTAAAAAAAAAAGTAAAATGTTTTTTTTATTATTTTAATATAAAAATTCAGTGTCATTTTAAAACTAATAAACAATAAAAGTGTATTTTAAAACACATCTTATTAATTAAAAATCAAAGCATCTTTCAACATACAACTTATTTGTATCAAAAATTTCTTTTAAATTTTATTTGAATTTTTAAGTAATGGGTGATAAAGAAATTTTTTTTAAGTGTGACAACCCTCAAAATCAAGACTTCAACTTGGACTGCAAGAACACGTGTTACGGTGAAATCTTGATAATGATGTTAAAGTTAGACGAAGTTCTGGAACGTAAGCCTTTTTCTATGCTTTAACATATAACTCTGAAAGTACCAAAGACAAAGCTAAAGAAACAAGGAAAAAAGGATGTGAAAATGCAAAGAGAAAAATATGTACATACAACAAGGGTGGAATCAATGTAATAATTTCTATGCTTTTTCTTTTCCACTGTCCTTGCCATACATAGCATTTCTTTTACATATATTAATTCAAATCTATGACTAATAAACTTTGACAAATCCCTTGTACTTTTTGGACTTAGGCTAGTGGATATCATCAAATAAAATCTCCTATATTTGTTTAAATAGAGATCTTTTTGTTTAGCCTGTTTCTCCTTCCTTTTCAGATTATGAATCCAGAAATTGTTGAACATCCTAATTATTGGCCCAATCTCATGGCTTTCACTAGTCACAAAGTGACAAAAAGAATAGTTATGGCCATTGGATGAGGAATCAAGTGTAGAAAAAAAGAAAAACTATATTTTTAACCACATTAAAATATAAGGGATGCAGTTCCGAAAACTGTGTTTGTATTTGTTGTGTTTTTACCTAGTTTAAAAGAGAGAAAAAGGGAGAAAATGCTAAACCTACTCCCCATTTTGATATATACGAACAGAAAAAAATGATATAAAAAAATATAAGAAAAAAGTATGATAAATAATACAATAAAAATATAAAAATGAAAGCTATATAAAATAATATGAGTCTTATTTTATTTTTTTAATTTTATTATGTCACATCCTTTATAATATATTTTTATAGATTTTATTTCAATACCAAAGTTCTATAATACTTTCATTTCTATAATTTTTTATTTACACTACATAAGAATTATATTATGACTTTTCTTTTCTCGGATCTTACGATTTGACATTATTTTGTAAAATTCTTTTATACCAAGATAAAAAGTATTATAAAGTTCATATTTTATAATTTTATTATTTATACTTTAATTCAACTACAACTTTTGTAAGAAAATAACTTTTTTTATTTATATAACCAAAAAGTTTATCTAATGAAATATCTTATATTTAAAACATTCTTTTAAATTTATTATATTTATATACTTCAACGTACATTTTCATGAAATTTTTTATAATACTTCAGAGTTTGAATGTTACCATCATTCTTTATCTGGCGAGGGTGAGACAAGAAAGCTTTAACTATTACATTTGACAAGGTGAAGATGTTGCTCACACTATCTATTATAGTTGTGATTAAATATTTTTATGTGGTTGTTTTCCAGAAATATGAAAATTAAGTTAATATATGTCAAAAGATTTAATTTGAATAAGTGGTTTCCAAAATAATTTTTTATATATTTAGATATATTTTAAGTCCTTATAGATGTTTATATTTGTATTTTTATGGAATATTTTGTTATTCTTAATTCACCTACATTTCTCTAACGCCTCTTTGTTCGGGGGGCAATTTTTTTTCCTTAGGGTACAGAATTTTTATTTTTTTTTATAAAAATAGATAAGTCATGACACAGAAGAAATCGTATGTGATGGTAATACGACTTTAGTCAAACATAAAACTAAAAAAAATATAATTAAAGTTGTGTTATGTTAGTACGATTTCAGTTTAAAGAAATAAACTAAAATCGTATCAACATTACACGATGAAAAAATAAATAATTTACATTAAAGTTATGTTACGTTAGCATGACTTTAAGGTAAGAAGTCATTTTTCGGTGACACTACTTATCCATTTTCATAAAAATAATCTTTTTGCACCTTTTTTGTAAAAATGAAAATAAATTACACTTATTTAGTGTTTTTACCATTTGTTTGCCTAGTTAGCTATAATTAATTTAATATTAAAACTAGAAAACATTAATGAAGATATCTAAATTAATAAATAATTTTTTAAATTTAAATAATTAGATTAATATTAAGTATAAAATTAAGTGTTATATTAATTATTTGTATAGATAAAATAATTACATATAATTCATTTTTAACCTGATATTTATTTTTCTTAAATAATCATTTATCTTATTATTATTGGAAGAAAGCAAATAATTATTATTGATAAAAAGTAATTAATGTATTATACAGATATTTTTTTTCATATTAGCTTTGAATTGTGTTAAAATAGAAAATAAAAGAGTAACGATTATTTATAAAAATCGCATATAATTCTTAATAGATTATAATCAATAATTATAAAAAAATTATTATTTATATCTTTTAAAAATAAAATAATTGTTTGTGATATATTAAATTGTAAATTATCTTACAAAAACTAAAAAGTATAATATCAAGAATAACATATAGAAAATAACGCACACGCATTTAAGTGTATTATAATTATTATTTTTTAAATATTAAAAGAAATTCATCGAATAAAAATTCAAAGTAATATATTTAATTATCTTATGTAATTATCTTATTTAATTAAATAATAAATTTATTACTGAACTCAATTATGTACCTAAAATAATCTAATTATCTTAATTTAAATTATTTGTGTATCATTTTATCTTAATTCATGGTTTTTAATATTAAAATAGCTTTGGTTAATGATAAGAAGTAAAAAAATAAATAAATATTATAAATATAAAGCATTCTTTTCAGTAACTAAAATCAAACAGAAACATATTCACATGAAATAAAACATATAAACCTGAAATAAATAGATTGATGAACAAATGATAGAGCTTTACATTGGTTTTCCTCTGAAGAGACTTTTATTTTTGCTTTATATTTAAATAGAATAAAGTTCAAAAGTATGAAATATAATTAAGATTAAGATATGTACAAAAATAAAGTTTGACATTAAGGAATGTGGTGAGTTTAAGGTGGAAATTAAATGAGGTGGATGAGTGAAGGAAAAAGAAAGTAAATGCAATTGATATGAAGGGAAGGGGAAAAGGGAGATGGGATGAGATGAAGCAATGCATCATCATACAGCGACAAGACAGGGAATGCATATGGTGTAAGGTTGCTGTTGGGGAGTGGGTCCCACACCCATGTCTGCAATCACACATCTCATACACCTTACATGTGCTTCTGCTCTTTCCCTTGTCTTATTCTCTCCGCTAACGTCCACGCTACCAACAACACCCTCGCACGTGCATCTCCTGCTCCTACTCTCCAACCTTTCATTCAATGTCTTCGTCAAAGTCAACGCCTTTCACCCAAGCCCACCCCACTCCACTACAAAATACCTTTCGGCCCAAATCCATTCTTTTCTCAACTTTCCTATTGTGCTTTCAATTTTTTCCAATCCAAATCAGAACAACTTGTGTCTGTGATCAAAAATTAGTCCACCAAATAATTTAGCAGATATAATCCTATAATTTAGCATTAATGGCAGTAATAAATAAATTTTAAGTAATCAAGATGTTAGAAGTCTCTTAATAATTAACAAATAGTAAATATAAAAGTATTTGAGACTAGTAAAAGTTTCCGTCGATAAAAATGTACGAGTCTTAACGTTATTTTTCTTGCATTAACCTCTTGGAATTCGTTGTGTTCTAGTGTTTCAACCAGGCAAATGGCAATAATATGAAAGGTCGTGACACCTTCAACTTGTATGACAAAGAAAAAAAGAAAATCATCTTCATTATGGAGCTCTGTTGGAACCTAACTGTCTCAAAATAAACTAGTTTGTTAATAAATGTTAGAGTATGATGAAATTTGTAGTTCCAATGAGAATGTTGACGTCAATTTTATAAAGTTCAAGAGCACAATGAGCAATAACCGTTAAAATATTTACAAATAATGAAGAAAAATATATTAGTGACTTTTAATACTTGACACTTTCTTTAATCTCCGTGTAATATACATGCACCTGTTAGGATATGTTATCACTATTTTCCTTGTTACTTCCTTTTATTTTGTGCCTAATCCTTGTAGAATTAGAAAATTGAATGAAAAAAATTATTATACCTGTCAACTATTATCCTAAACTTATAATCTTGATTTTGAAGTATAATAGGTTTATGGTGATGGGAGAAAGACAAAAATTAATGACAACAATTAATATTATTCTAAACTTATAACTTTCAATTTGAAGTACAAGTGAGTTATAAATGATGGGAGAAAGAAAAAGAATAATGAAAACTTCAAATTTAGAAAATATTTTAAAAGTAAGACAAAGACTTAGAAGTAAGATGGTGAATTATTCAAATACCTGTTTGTATGGAAATGTGTTAAGACTCATAAGATGTAGGATAGCAAATTTTTAAATAACCTATTTACATGGAAAATGATTATGAAGATTCTCATAAAAAAAAGACATAAAATGTACGAGGGGAAAAATTTAAACAACTCATTTACATAAAAAAAAAAAAAAAAAAAAAAAAAGAAAAAAATTAAAAAAATCAATTAAAAAAAAAAAAAAAAAAAGTTGTTATAGACTCTATCGATCAATATGTTTCAAATTTTTTAATACCAAAGTGTACTTACTCATTATAATAGTCCACCCTACTTTTATCTTTTATACGAGAAATAATATTCTCAAGAAGGTCAATGCACATCTTATGTTATGATTTGAAAGCTATATATAATGTACATAAAAAGATATCGTATCAATATGAGAAAGCTTTTTTAATTAACTGAACAAATTGATATTGAATTATATAAAAAAAAATTGATTCAAATAGAAATGTTAATGCAAAATTATACTAATTTAGCTTTTAAAAACTTGATTACTTATTATTTTTAAATAAGACTACTAGAATTAAATTAGACTACAATTTATTAAATTGAAATATGATTTTTATGACTGATAATTCAAATAGTTTAAAAGTAATTTAATCAAATTAAATATATTCAAACTATTACGCAGTAGAACATAATTCTTGTAAATATTTTACAATGCTCTTTTGAGTGTACATTGTTATTGAAATGTTATGATGCGATTTGTAATTATATTATGGAACGCACAAATAGTAATTATAGTACAAAAAGATGCTCCCACAAATTAAATAATTGGAGGCAAGCATCATAATCTATTTACTTATTATATTTAATTTGTTTATATGTCATTATTTTATGAACAACTATGTTATTACGCTATCATGTCATAATCCTGGTTAAATGTCTGAAACCAGTTATCAGACCATTGTGTTGCATGCATATCTTAACACATGGCCAATTTGTCGCAAATAAATATGCTTTAATGACATTTGAATCAGAATCCAATATGGATGGAATCCCTCTTAATATTTAATTCATACAAAATGACAATTTAGCTTAATATGAGTGGTCTTTTTCTGAAATGTTGGATTCTTCCTAATATGGATGGCTGATTGATTATCAATAACACTAAGAAGAAAAAAAAAGAACATATATAAACTTTAGAAGAGAAAATAAATTTATTAAAGCTTATAAGTTAAAGAAGCGAATCCGTGATAAGTTTTGGATGAAGAACAATAAATGGTATATTGCTTTTATAAGAGAAAAATCAAGTAGGCTTAATAGTCAGATATTAATTTTATATTACTAATGCCATTAGCCAAATCAAAATAAATAAAAATTTCTATAAGTAAAATCATTATAATTGAAAAGTACGAAACCAAAATCAGAACAAATTTTCAAATACCTTAGTATAAGTTGTATAATATGTATATGGTCTACCTAGATTGTAATACAAACTAACAGTTTCTCTGAAGAAAAGCAATGTTGACATCTAATTGGTGAAAAATCCATCCATTAGTCCCCGCTGAAGCTAATAAAAAATGCTACTGTTAGACCAGTATTTGACCTTTTAAAAACACCTAATAGGAAGTTAACCTTAAGATAAGTTACTAGAACCAAATTTCACTCAATTCAATAGTATTTGATTTTTCTTTACTTCAATTCTCTAACATTGTGTCTAAACTTATTTTTCTTAAGGTTAAATATAAGAAAAAAAATAATTTGAATCCAAGTTAAATATTCTAATATTAAGGCACAGTGAAGCTTGATCACATAAAAAATATCTTATAGTAAGATATTTCGTTATCTTAAGTTTAGGGTTTGGAGAACATGTGTATTATACAAGTTTATCATCCGAGCTTTTGTATCTACAATTATCCCAGGTAAAGAGCTTAACCATTATATCATAGTTAGCAACATATCCATTATTTAGGATATTTTAAATATAGAAGTAGCATTTGTGGTTATAAATTTAATATTTGGATGTTATAAAACATTCCTTTGAAATTTGTTGACATGAAATAAAATTCAAGACTTTAAATCATAAAAATAAAAGTATATTTTTCTATCTTAAAAACGCATCTTTCTACCAGTAATTAAATAAAAAATAATTAAAGTATCTCTATTATAAGATTCTTGGATTATAATAAAAATTATAAGGAGATTTTAAGTCAACCCACAAAAAGTAAATTTAAATCTTATATTATGACTCTTTCCAATGAAAATGACCTTACTTCGATAATAAGATATGTTCCCACTTTTAGCCCAACTGAAAATATCGACTTATGTCTTTTTGACAAAACTGAAACTTAAGTCTTTTACCTAATTAGGCTCAAAGCTTTATGTATTATTAAGTAATTTTATTTGAAAAAAAAAAAAAGAGGTCAAAAGGTCAGGATTGGTTAAGGTTTTCAATTTAAAAAAGATTAATAATTATTTAAGATGTGATAAAAATCCACAATTAGAGTGGTATATTAATTATAGCATAAGAACTCTGTAAGGAATACTGACTTGAAGCAATTGATATTAAGTTGAAAAAAAAATTCAAAATCTCATAACATATATTTCTAATCTTCTTAATGTAATTTTTCCTTGATTACCCGATATGTTATTAGAAATTCTAGAAAATTTCCTTATAACCAATTCTTTATCAATTCGAAATTTCACTCGTGAATTCTTTAAAGATTCCATATGAGCTATAAACAAATCTCACTTATAACCTAAATCTTTAAGATAATTTAGATAGTAGTTTTTGTTTTTACTTTATGTAACTAAAAGTATTTTAATATTTTGTTTGTATTAAAGTTCTTTGTATTAAAGAATGAATTTGAGATGATTTAAGATAAAAGTGTGTTATAAAGTTTGATTGTTCGGATTAAAAAAAAATAGTGAGAGTTGAGTAAAAAATTTATAAAAATTTGTGAGTGATAAGATGTATGTGATTGATAAAATAATTTTTTAATAAATAAAATTATAATTTAAATTAATTTAAAATTAAATATAATTGATTTATTGAGTGAAATTAATGAATTATTATTTTTAATTGATATAATTGTAATATTATAAATTATTTTAAAATAAAAATAAAAATTAAATTATTATTTTTAATAATGTTATTATTTTTATCAAATTATTTTAATCTTGGTTTTATTATTATTATTATTTATTTTTATACTAATATTATTAATATTTTATTTTTTTTAATTATCTTAATTTTATTATTATTTTGTAAATTTATTATTAATATTATTATTTTTATTATTATTTTGTTATATTCATTTATTTTTCTGCTGAAATCGTCGCTCATTTACGAAGAAAGAAGAGATAAATATTTTTTCTTATTTTTTCTAATAAAATAATATTTTATTTGTTGATTTATGTACTTTTTACACCTTTCTCACTGCAAAGTCTTTTCATCGCTGTATCCAAAGGCATCGTAAGAGTGACCTTTAATTAATCTATCCTTTATCATAAAAAAATATATATTTGGATAAAATTCTTGTAAAGAAGACTTTAAATATAAGAAATTTACAAATCTAACGGATTCATCACCTATTTCATATCGTACTTGCATCATAAAAAAAATCTAACAACTTTGTTACCACTTTTTTACTATTTGAAAGAGATTTGAAAGAGATATATTAAGAACTTTTTTTTTTTTTACTATTTGAAAGAGATATATTAAGAAAATTTGTCACATATAAATCATAAACAAATATAAAGAGATATATTAAGAAAAATTGTCACATATAAATCATAAACAAATATGTAAAAAAATTATGATACTACTTTTAATCTAAAAATATTAAAAGTAATTAATATAAAGCTACCAAAAACTTTTTTATTTTAAAAGGTTAAATCTATTTACACATTTCTCAATAAAGATATAATTATCCATATATTAAAATTATATTTTCTATTTTAAAAATGTAAATAAATATTATGTAACTTAAAATAAATGTTCTCACCTCTCGCTGAGTAAATATACCATTTACAATATGTAAGAGTGTTCGTTTAGCAAAAATTATAGTTAATGGTCACTTGATCAATATTATCATATTTTATTGTCACATCTTATATTAACTAATATAAAATAATTTCAGTCTCACTATATTGTTTCTTCAACTAAAATTAAAGATATTATTTTAATTTGAAAATTAAGATAGAATTTATTTATTTTTAATTCTGATTAAATTGAAAAGGTAAATAACACGTTTAAAATTATTAAAAATTAAATAAATGCAAACATATAGTTGTTTAAATCAAATATTCTTTTCAAGATAAAATTTTCCTTTTGAAAATTACTTTTTTAGATCTAAAATTTTATTAATGCCTTGTTTTGGTTGATTAGGAACGAGAAGAGAAATAATGTGATGTATTTGATGGAAATAAAGTAAGAACAAGAAATAATTTTGTAAAATAGTAAAATTTACTTTATTATTCTTTACATATTCTTGTTCAGTTACCTATCTTTATTATCGTGTTTCTTCGAATCAAATCCAGTTATTTAATATTTTAAAAAATATTTTTTTTTGTACTTTTCACTTATTTGTATTATGACAAATTATGAAAATTTTAATTTATCTTTTTTATTTTTGAACTTTTCCTTTTAAAAAAGTTTAGAAAATTTTATATTTAACAAATTTTTAAATAAAATTATATCAAAAGAAAAAATTGTTTGAAAAGATAATTATTAATATAGTAAGAATTAAACTAAATTCTTAATTTAGTTCTTTAATGTTTTATTATATTCAATTTAGTCTTTTATATTTGAAAAAAGTAATATAAATTTTTGTCTTTTTTATTTTATAAAACTCATATAAAGTATCACTTGGAGATCTAATATATCAGTTAAATTGATATTCAAAAATCAACAATTATATGTTGTCACATTAAATATATCATAAAAAAGTACAAAATCTGGTTTAGAAAGAGGGTGTGAATAATTGTACTATTTATAATCTAACTTATTCTCAAGATTAAGGAAAGTCAACTTATCACCATAATAATTTAATTATTTGAAAATATGAGAAACTTTGAACTTCATATTTTTACATATCTTTAAACATCTTTTCCACAGGCTTCTAAGCATCCAATGAACAATCTAGAGAAAAGAAAAAACAAGGCAAAGTAAAGAAGAATCACTCTCTAATTAAACACATTTATAACTAACATAATTAACACATTCAATAGTTACAATAGCCCCTCCTAATCTCAACATATAAAGCAATCTTCACATCTATAAAAGAAGAAAAGTTTCCAATATATTCACCATGACTCCCTCCAAGAATATTATCATAAGCAATAAGACCAAGATGATCATGACAAATATCTTCAGTGTTAATCTTAGCCAATCCAACAAGAGGAAAGCTCCAAAGAACTTTAATGGAGCTAGAAGACTTCTCAAAATGAGTGTTAATACCAAAAAATTTCAACACAAAATAATCATCAATGTTGTTATGCATAAATTTATTAGAGACATTACCTGACTAAGCTTTTGATAGTGTGAATGGTAGAATTCACATAAATACTTTAGTGAAACCTTTCATCCTCCATATCATCCAAGTAAAGAAAGTCACACAAAAAGAGTAAGTTAAATGAAGAATGAAAGACAAATCCTAAAAAAATATGATGCAACCAAGACTATATATGTAAGCAATAGAACATTTAAAGAAAATATGTTAATTTGATTGTTCCTGCTATTGGAAGAAAGTCTTTTGTGCATGAATTTCCAAAGGACAAGAGAATTAATTGGGAGAATGGAGGAAGACCAAATCACCTTTCTCTGATAAAAACAATCTTTATATAAAGAAAATAACTTCTTAATAGATTTATGGGACATGACTATTGAATCTTCATACATCCAATTAAGGATGTCTTCAACTTGAATAATAACCATGTTTTGCAAGTTTTGAATCTCAAGTAAGAAAGAGATAAATTTCAAGAAATTTCATTCCACCATTGACCAACATGAGCAACAAGCTTAATCCTCTCCTCAAAAGAAATACCTACAAGAAAAACACATAATATACCAGTAAAGACCATTTTAGAAATTTATGTGTTTTACAAATCAATAACTCAAAAAGTATTAACTAATAGAATGTCATAATAATCCTTAATGTCAAGCTAAATAGAAGAGGAATGATAAGTAGGAGCAATCTGGTATTTAAAATTAAGAAATTTGAAGTTCAACAACAAAAAAAACCATTAGTATAAGCAAAGTTCCAAGTAAACAAAAGAAGATATGTTTTATTCTCAACCTGAAAATTAATGACTTGAAGACTACCCCAGATTTGGGAGAATAATTTTTTTGAATAATTAACAATGATAATACCTTATAAGAATATCACCCTTTCCAAATGAAGTTTGTAATCTATCTCGTCACCTGTTTAATCAAATTGATAGGCCATTTATAGACTTGAAAGCTATAAAAGATAAAATCAGAAATATAGTATTGACACTTTAAATCTTTTCCATCACACTGAGATATTTTCCTTTTTAAGAAGCCAATTTGGTTCGAACTTTTTTCCATCACACTGAGATATTTTCCTTTTTAAGAAGCCAATTTGGTTCGAACTTTATCTAGCTAGCTTGAAGAAGTTGAGCTTTTGGAGCACCAAAGATAGAAACCCCAAGATAGAAAAAGGAAATAAACTCTTTATTACATAGAAAAATAAATTGAATTCTCTTAATAAAAAGATAGGAATCATCCAACAACAAAAAAATGTCTCTTATAATGATTAATCTTGTGACAAGAGAAGAACCATAGAGATTGAGAAACTTCATTAGGTTAGTTAGAGTTTTCTATTAGCCTTGCAAAAAGCAAAAATGTCATCAACATAAAAAACACGAAAGGAAAAAGAAAACCTCTTAGGAACAACCACATGCAACATCTTTTTGATTAGAGATCAAATAAGAAATTCCTCTGCTCAATACTTCTTTAACAAGACAACATAATGGAGGAGATAAAAGATCCCTTACTTGAACATTCTATTACAATTAAAATAACCAACAAGATTTCCATTAACCATTATAGAAAGAAAAGAAAAATATTGGAGAATACACATTATCCACTTTAGAATTCATTTAAGGGAGAATCCAATTTTAAATAAAGAACTATTTAATAGTACTGAATACATCCACATCAATAATATCCCAATAAACATGATAAAAGGAACCTCCAAAGCCATCCAAACACAAGAACTAAGGTTGAAAACAACCTGCTTAATTTCTTCATAATCATAACACTTAATCAAGTAGAATTATCACTCTCATAGACCAAGATATGAATAATATCATAAATAAAAGTAACATTAGCATCATATGAAGATAAACCTTTCATAGGTTCAAAATAATGGTCTTTATAGAAAGACAAAATGTGTTCCTTAATCAACTTATGATCTTTCAAAATAGAATCACCATTAACAAGCCCATGAATACTACTAGCATAAAAAAATTAGAATTCCCATCACCATCATGAAACCGAGACATATTATCTTTTTCTTTACAATAAGTGTCTTGATATTCGAAGGCATAATTAAGATCTTCCACATCTTACACTTCCTAAGAAAAGATATTCTCTATCTCAGAGACAAATAATTTTATAATCCTAGTTGAACAGAAGATAAAATATGTTGTTTTTCAACCACAACATTATGAATATTACCAATCTTTAACAATATTGCCTAACATATTCATATATTTCTGGTTAGCCAATCCTTTGATGTTCCAAACAAACCTTTCATTCGTATAATATCTTTTTATTTTAACCTTTTTTTATATATTTATTTGAATTTTTAGAAATATTTTCAGGTGTCCTCCCAAACTTTCTAGTGATCTAAACATGTTCTTCCTCAGCCTCACTCACAAGATCCTTCTATTCAACTTTATTTTTCCAAAACTTAGAAATAATTTGAGATTCTTCATTGAAAATTGATTCAACTTTAAAACTTAAAAATAATTTGAGACTCTTAATTGAAAATTGATTCAACTTTAAAGGAACCGTGTGCTTGGAGATTTTCATTTTTAAAAGAGAATCTAACCGTTCATATTTATTACTTGAAAGAGAATGGAAGAAATTCTACAGTGAAAAACTAATAAAATTGATTTGATCTAAATCTTAACCCAATTTTATAGACTTAAAAAAAGAAAAACATGTAAATACCTCATCTACTTAATTTACCGAGAAGTCAAAATTTTAAATAAACTCATCTACTTAATTTACCATATCAGTAAACAACATGAATTGAAAACTTGCCAATTTAAAAAATACAATAAAAGTCACAGAAGTATTAAAATAGTTGATAAATGAAAAAAAAATAGAAAAGAATAAGATTTTTTTTGCTTTTATTTTCAATATTTTAGTGATGAGTAAAAATCATCATTATGAAATTTCAAAAAATATATTATTTTATGCTGACTTTTCATATGTGTAATGTCGAAAATTGTAACAAAATTTTCATTATGAACCATTATCACTCATTTTAAAGTGTAAAATAGTAAATATTTTTTTAAAAGGTAAAAGATCAAATTGAATTTAATAAAAAAACTTAAATTAAAATGAATAGTTAACCTAAAAAGTATGAGGGAAAACAATCTAAGAACACGGAAAAATGTTTCTATGGAAAAAAAAATCTCAAGTGAAGTCTCGAGACAAGTGATCTGACACCATATTATACACCTGAATACGCCATATGTGAGCATCTCAAATCCCATTGGGCAGTATTCTGAAAACCACAAAACTAACTTCGGAGTAAACAAATATGATAGAAAGAGAAATTAAAAATAAGAAGAAAATATTAATGCAATCAAGTTTCGACACAAAGTATCACGTGTTAGTGTGACACCACTCTTTCCTTCCTTCCCGGAATCGTATCATTAAATATTTTAATCTTAATCTGAGATAAAATATAGTTCGTTAATTATAGTTGCTTATAATTATATATATATGTTTTATTTCTCCCTAACATGAATTTTAATTTTTTTGAAGAACGTGCATCAGTGTTGGGAGGAGTCGAATCCTATGAAGAGACAACTATATAATTTGATTATATTTGATAGATTTTAAGACTTTTATAATTTATTTATATTTTGATGGGATTATATTTGAGATATTAGTTAAGTTGAAACTAAAGCGAAGAAAACAGTGGTGAAGAGATCTACTATTGAGCAGGGTGTGAGACAAGAGACAACCCACCTTCCAGTCCTTCACTTTTCCCTCTGTCTCTGCTTCTTTTCACAAAACGGGAAACAAGAGCGTCCTAATAATTACACTCATTTTGTTTATCAGGAAATAATAATAATAATAATAATAATAATAATAAATAATAATAATAAATAATATGAGGGCAGTTTTAACTTCACCTATCACTTCCCTCCTTCACTCACTTCCATTACTCTCTTCTCTCTCCTGCATCTGTCAAAGTAAAAATCTCACCCTCACGGGACACTGGTTTTAGCCTCATCTCTCTCTCTCTCTCTCTCTCTCTCTCAACCAAGTTGTTTAATAAATAATAACACTTCAATGCAATCTCTCTCTAGATTTGTCCTTTTCTCTCACTGAACCAGAATGGCGAAAGAGCTTCTTCTGCAACTTCGTCTACTGCTTCTTCTTCCCGAACAACGGTGTCGTTTTGCACCTCCTCTGCCAATGCTCAACTTCGCATTCTGACTCCTCTTCCTTCTGCATTTTCGATCCCTTCGATCCGTTTAGCTTCACCTTGCTTCTCGCGCCCACCGACTCACTCAACTCAGGTGCATTTTGCCTTTTCCTCTCCTTTCTCCACCTGATTCAACTTTTCTCCCTCCTCTCTCTTCACTCACCTTCTTATTTTACCTTCCTGCTTCCACTCTAGATTTCTCTCCGTTTTCTTCCTTTGCACTGTTCACATTCACTTCGATGCTGTTTTTTTCGTCTGCATTCCACTACGTTAGCTCTGATTCGTGCTCTTTTCGGCTTAATGTTTCTGTTACTGCTTAATTATTATAGAGACTTGTACTTTCATGAAATGTATGTTAATTATGCGTAGTGATCTCAGTAGTTGTTTGTTACTGCTTCGAGTAGCCAAGCGTGGATTGCGCCTGGTTGAACGAAGAAAACATTATGTACAGTTTCTATTTCTCTAGGATTCTAGCAAGGAAATAGAAACACAGTAACTCTTTACGTGAATCATTTTTGTGGTGAAACCTATTTGTCAAGTAATTGACTCACTGATTATTCATCTTTGGTGCTTAATTTAGTGTGATCCAGGGTGATTTATTTCTCTTTAACCGCGTGATCTTCTTGTTCTGTAATCTGTTTTTAACGAGCATTGCTGGACCCGGTTTTTGACTGCTTTATTTCCTTTTTTGTTTTCTTTTGATTATAGATTATATTTGTTGGTTTCTTTTTTGCGCAATAATCACCCTTGTATTGCGTTGTACTTTTCCTATTCTGCCTTGAGAAGGGATAAAGGGAAAAGGTTAACTTGTAAGCATATGCAGTTCTTGAGTAACTTCGCTGCTAGTGCAGTTTCCCTTCTTAGTCACACAGTGCAGTACAATAATTGTCTCTGTAACCTTCAAATATGGTTTAATTATTTACCTGCCCTCCATTATTTTGTCATCTAACCTCGGTATGGATTCAATGTGTTTGACTTGGAATGTACCCAGGGGTGGGAATTCTCTTAATTGATGACATGGAGCAGTATGAAATACTTGAGCAAATTGGAAAAGGTGCTTTTGGTTCTGCTCTTCTTGTGAGACATAAGCATGAAAAGAAAAAGTGAGAAACGAACCTACCTGCATCTCTATTTATTTATTTATTTATTTATTCTCGTCTGTTTCTTTTCAATTGTGTACTTAAATATTTAAGCAACAATGTTTGCAACTCCATAAATCATTATTGGTAATGCTTTTGCACTTATGTCTTTTGATTATATAGATATGTGTTGAAGAAGATTCGCCTTGCTCGTCAAACCGAGCGCTCTCGCAGATCTGCACACCTGGAGGTTGGTGCTTCAAATATCAGTCTAAATAGAACACAAAATACTTGTGACTTTTTCTAAAATATTTGCCTTTGCATGTTGCAATGTTTGTTTTCCAAGTTCTAGAGAAGTGTCATTTGCTAATGGGCCTTAAGACAAGTTTCAGGCCTCAATATGAATATTAGGCAGTCAAAGTAGCAGCAACTCTCAAATGTTGACGTGAAATTATGTGTGGATTGCATTGTTCAAATCGCGTAACTAACATTTGTGGCTTCTGGTCTGTATAGATGGAGCTCATCTCAAAATTAAGAAACCCATTCATTGTGGAGTACAAAGATTCATGGGTTGAAAAGGTATTTTGCTTCTTAATTTTTACCTTTCTTCAGTTAATTAGAAGAATGGCTTCTACTTGCTGCTTGCCTAAAATAAGCTTGGATTATAGGATTGCAAGGAAATCTCTTGGTGTATGCATCATAAAACTCTGACTTTGTTTTAAGTTTTGATCTATTTTGGCTCCTTCCTTCTCAGGGTTGCTATGTATGCATCATTATAGGTTATTGTGAGGGAGGAGATATGTAAGTCTCGTTTCTCTAACTTCTAGCAGACAATTCATAGTTCTATTTTCTCTCGACTCTTGTAAATTGGAGCATGAATGTTTTTCAAAACACTCCATTTATGTAATGCAGGGCGGAAGCTATAAAGAAAGCTAATGGTGTACTGTTTCCTGAGGAGGTTGTTTTTTTTTTCTCCTATCAGAAATTTATATTCCTTTCATTTGGACGAGGATAAAGGTAAAATTTAAAATTTTGCATCTAAAATCTAAAAACGACCATTTGTTTGCAGAAACTTTGTAAGTGGCTCGTTCAACTTCTTATGGCTGTTGAGTACTTGCACATGAACCACATTCTTCACCGTGATGTGAAGGTTAGTGACCGATTTCTCTTTGTATGTAATAGTATAATATCACAACAGTAAATTAGTAAGATTTTTATTTCCGTCTAATTTATACTGAGCTATACACTAACTAGAAAATCACATGATTCCATCAGTGTTCAAATATCTTCTTGACAAAAGATCATGACATAAGGCTCGGTAAGTTATTCTGCAGTTCCTTTAAGTAAGGCTTAGATCATTGAAATTTTGTTCACAAGTTATCAACTATGATGCAGGTGATTTTGGACTTGCCAAAATGTTGACTTCTGATGATCTCGCTTCCTCTGTAAGACATGTGCAACCTTTGAATTGAATTTGGTTATTGTAAATTTAACACGACTTGTAATAATCAACCAGTGGTTGTCTTGTATTGTAGGTTGTGGGAACTCCTAGCTACATGTGCCCTGAGCTCCTTGCTGATATACCTTATGGTTCTAAATCAGATATTTGGTCCTTGGGTAAGTACTAGTGTTATGGTTTTATTCTTTGAACTTTTTCTGTTATGGGTTTATTGTATGATCTCTGAAATTGATAATCCAGGATGCTGTATATATGAAATGACAGCGCATAAGCCTGCATTCAAAGCATTTGTAAGTTTCTTTTCTTGAAAGTTTTTTTTTTTTTTTTTTGTATTTTTTTTTTTTTTTTTTTTGTTTGTTTTTTTTTTTTTTTTTCTGTATTTTTTTTCTTTATGCAATATTAAATACATTCATCAATGATCAAATGTCAGTATAGCATCAATCTGACAAATATCTGTCAATAATTTGACTATCACCAAACTACCATATTTGGACAGTTAGTGTTACGTGGACTGACCGGTAGACTGAAATCTTGTCAATTTACATTATCTTTGTATCCCAATTTATTATGTTTCGAACTACTTGTTGTTATATTATTTTTTATAACTTCAATTTTAAAACATATCATCACCAGCACTTATTTGGCTGCATAATACCTGTATATAGAATCAGATTCACTATATATTTACTGTTTTCATTATCTGTGAACTTTTCTTAGAGTACCTAATTGTCTTTCAATTTCTTTGAGCAGGATATACAGGCATTGATTAACAAGATTAATAAATCGATAGTGGCTCCACTACCTACAAAATATTCTAGTTCATTGTAAGCCTATAGTCTTCCATCATAAAGTTAATTAATCTTTTCATTTTGAAAATTGCATTGTCTTGTTTTACTCTGTAAAATTTAACACTTGACAAACCAAGTGCCTAAAGTTTTCCGAACATAAGGTGTGGTTTAGCCTAAGATAAATCATAGTAAGTTTCTTTTGTTAATGTTTGTGATCAATTATTAATATTATGGACTATATATGATTTATCATTGATCTGGTCATATTTGTCATTGCTTTTGGCAGTCGAGGTCTGGTTAAAAGTATGCTGCGGAAAAATCCAGAGCTTAGGCCCAGTGTATGTAATATTATCCTGACCTAGAATAATTCATTGAAATTTTTTGCTCCTGCATCTAGCACCGTATTTTATTTCCGTTGTGATTGAATAGATATTGCAATGTAATATTATCCTCTGACCTAGAATAATCCATTGAAATTTATGGCTGCTACATCAAGCACCATATTTTATATCCGTTGTGATTGAATAGATATTGCAATTTATGCTGTCATCTGAAGAAAAAGTATGCAATTCAATGAACATTCCTCAAATTTGATGAATTTAAGATGTCACTGCCCATGACAAGTATTCCAGTTTGCTTCAATTAAACTGCGTTTTCTCCTCCCTAAATGGATTGGATTAGCTGAAGGAATCACTTTTGGCTTGCCGGGTTGGAGATGAGTTGGCTTGATGATAGATTTTACTTCAAATTTTGATGTGATTTTCACTTTGGCCTTCCATTCTTTTATATGAACAAACCCTGTTTGGTACCGGAGAAATCTTTGTAGTACTACATTGCATCAATAAAAGGCACAAGAATATGATAGGCAAAGTATTGAGTTGAGAAGGAAAATATTTTTGAAACTGAAAAAATTATACTAAAATTTGCAAATAAGTATTTCTACACTGTTATAATCAATATCATCTGTTGGGGCTTATTAATGATGTCTGCTTGACTGAAGATATGAAATTGAAAATTTATATTAATGTGTGGCCGCCATGAACTTTACCCTTCTAATCCTCCAAAACTCCATCGGTTAGATTGATTTTGTTTGTTTTTCTTAGAAAGTGGATTTATGTTTAACTCAATTCTACAAAACTAATTTACTAAGTGTGGTTTGCACTCACTATATATATATATTATAATTTGGTCACACATTTCTAGTTAATGTAGGATCTTTAACACACTTCACATTGAGAGTTGGACATTTTGAGTGAGACTAAATAGCCAAAAATCAGTGAGTTTCATCTCAGCTGATGTTATGTATATATTGTTGAGTACAAGTATATCTCAAAGGGGAAGGCTACAACCTATATTCCTTAACCTATAGCTAGGTACACCCATAAACAACTTCTATAAAAGCTGTACAACAAAATAGTAACACTTATTTCAAGAGTTTTGTATACAGGTGAAGAAAATTTTAAATTAAAAGCTAAAAATTGAAATTTCTGCCTTTATAAACCATGATTTACGTGATGGTGGTGCCACTGCCACCTACATGCAGTGATGATTCTTGTTAGTGGTGGGCAATGTTATTCATTTTGCATGACGGTCATGTCTAGGTCATTAATCCTTTGTCTCCATATATGTCCTTGTCTGGTATCTGCTTGTATTCACCATGATATTACCTGTGGTTGTGGCCTTGTGGCAGCTATCTTTCTATGTGCTCTACCTATCTGAAATCCAAATCTGATCTGTCACGTGGACCTATTTCTTATTTGAGGTGTACTTGTGGTGGTAGGCTACAGAGCTGCTTGGACATCCACATCTTCAACCTTACGTTCTTAAGGTCCATCTCAAAATCAATAGCCCCAGGCGAAGCACATTGCCAGTTCATTGGCCAGAATCGAACTACTTGAAGAAAACTAGATTTTTGGTGCCAGAAGATGACCCTGTTTCTATGTATGGGGATAAACGACTTTCTTTCAGAAATGATCGGACTCTAAATCCTAGTGTATCCGGAGCTGATCAAGATTCTGTGTGCTCTACACTTGAAATAGATTGTACTCCTGACCATTTGGATCAAAGGTTAGCAGAACTACGTATTGGAGATAGCCATGAAGTGAAATCAATCCGGAAGCCTGCTGTCTCCAGAACTTCTAGCTTTGCTAACACTCCAAGATTCACTTCCTCAAAAGTCTCTGCTACCAGCAAGAAAACAACGAAACCCTCAAAGAATCATAAGGCGGTAAGGAAAGTTGTAAATCCATTATGTTTTCACACGACTTTGGCTTCTTTTTCTTTGGGTTGGGTGGTATAGGATGTTTGTCACATGGTTTAGTCATAAAAAGAGTCAAGCATGTCATGTTTGTGGTTTTGTTAAATATTTAGTTATACAGTTCACAACTCCTGGGTCTGTATAGGTATTTTTCTAAAGAGGAGTGGTCGTATTGAACTACACTAACAGGTAGTCAATTGACTATAAACCTTTCTCCTAGTTTCAAAAATTACAATAAACTCTTATTTACTCAGTATAGAAACCTCCCTTCTTGTCATTAGCTTTTATTTATTTTTTAATCTATTTTATAACATCTTTAGCTTATATAGCTAAGGTACAGGTTTAGTCTAGGTACTACTTTTACACCTAATTTCCCTGTCAAGTAAATGTCGTACCATTTATAATTGATTAAAAAAACATGAGAGCAAAAATTAATAGAAAAATGATTTATGATTTTAATAATTTTCTTTTAAATTCTTTCTTTAACAGGTATTATTACAAAATCATAAAATAGAAATAAAAAGAAAGCAATTAGAGTGGATTGTAATATTCAAGAGTAGGAGAGAGCATCTTTATATTTGGTCAAGCCTCAAGGTAAGTCACGAAAAAATATATTACATGGCTGACTTGCTAAAGTTTGATTGCAGATGCCACTTTCACACAGTACCACAAAATCTGCTAATACTAACCGTAGAGCATCATTTCCATTGCCAACAAGAGGTGGTATTCGGCAGCCTCCTTGCGGGCCTAATGCCACTATTATTAGTCACGTGTCTTCACCTGATATCTCAGTCAATTCTCCACGAATTGATAAGATGGCTGAATTCCCATTAACTTCATATGTGGATTCTTTGTTCCCCATCAATAGAACATCATCCTTTGCTCAAGGTTCCTCAGGCCTCCCTTCCAGTGGCAACCATTCGACTGTGATAGACAAATGCACGGTAGAGGTACATGATAGAGCCTCAAATAGACCTGACTGTACTGATTCTTGGCAGGGAATCAAGCAGAGCGTGTTAAAGGAAATTGATGAGGATAAAAGTGGTTCCTCTGATCAAAATGCAACAGCAGGTGCTTCAAGCCACACATCTTCTGACTTGCGCCGTCGACAATTTGACCCGTCATCATTCCAACAAAGGGCTGAAGCTTTAGAAGGACTGCTTGAATTTAGTGCAAGATTGCTACAGCAGGCAAGGTATGATGAACTTGGGGTTCTATTGAAACCATTTGGGCCTGGAAAGGTTTCCCCAAGGGAAACAGCTATCTGGTTGAGTAAGAGCTTCAAAGAGAATACATTCAACCCAGAAGAATTCATGTAAACTGCTATAATGTTTACCGTAGTCATTTTTAGAGTTCAGTGTTTTTTCTCACACGAGAGAATTTAGCCAGCTGATTTTTTTAGCTTATCACATTTTTTCATTTACCCTTTTCTGTTTCACTCCACTGAATAATGATAACTCAAATTTTCGAACTGATCGATGAAGCAGATTATAGATATTTTCATGATCCTTATCCTTGTTCTTTGCCAGGAAAGGTAGCGAAGGTTGGTGTCTCAAAACCCTTTCTATTATTGTATTTGTTCGCTCACTTTTCTTTACTGGAATAACTATGCGAATGTTAACTGGAGCAAAACAGTACCAGGTTTTGAAATTTATATTTGGTTCTAATGGCACCGAAATTTCTTTTTCATTGTGGGGGTGGGGGGTAATTGGTTAACAACACCAAAAACATTATGGCATACTAGTTTCCTTGTGGTACTGGGTGTTCTGTATTTGTACAGCCTCTTAAGTGTAAATGCAAAGAAGAATCTAGTAGAAAATCGACGAATCACACTCCCTTTTATGAAAACAAACTAATGATATGGCTACTTTTTCTTTTCACTTTCAGCATTTGAGATTGAGACCGACGTACCTTGAATTCATACTTGCTTGCAATGACCATATTATGGACTAGAGATGTTACGTTGCCTCTATCTAGTGCAGGTACTAGAAGACGGGAAGCAATTTCCTGGATATTATGTTTTAGGTTTTTAGCATACAAGCATTCAACATCCACATAGACTTGAGTTGAAATGACTGTTTTCAGACGATATTTGCTGCCTCTTCCATTTGTCTGAATTTTATAGTTTCGGCTTCTGAGATGTGGGTATTGATATCAATTCATGTGTCTTGTTATTCATTATTTATCTGAGAAGTTGATTTCTCACTGTTGTATGTAACTTGACGCCTTGAGCTTATTCACTGTTCAAACCGTGTCCTAATGTGGGACTACTGTACGAGAATGGTTATAAAATCGTAACAATGCCGCTCTTTTATCAGTTTGTTCAACATTCAAGTTAAGAAACCAACTGAAAGAATCGATTTGTGATTCATGGCCAATTTCACCATCCCATGGAGTCGTCTTGATCGTGCTTACTCTTAAGACTTTTCATCCTTACCCCGGACGAAATCCTTTGTCCAGGCTTTACATAATGCTTGTGACATTCCTATCAGCCAACTTCCAACTCCTTGTATAAAGGACAAGGAGATGCAAAAGATACCAGAAAGATGAATACACACTTCGTCGTGAGCTTTGCAAAAATACTTACATGGGCGTGTTCTTTTCTCCAAGGGTGATAAAGCTTTTGTCATCAAGATCTTTGTTCCTGGGTCGGAAAGCTTCGGAAGCGGTTTTTTTCGTTAGTGGAGTGCAGTTTCTTTTAGGGAAAGGTCATTTTGAATTTCCATTTTGAACATTAGAAGACTTACGTCGTGTTCTAGCTGGTGGTTCTTGGGAGCTGAATCAAGGATTCTTATTACATATTAGTTGAAACAAATTTGTATTTGACCAAATTTCCTAAGAATGATCATCCAAAACAAAAAGGGTTTCAATTACACAGAATTAAACCAAGAGTAGAGTACTTGAAACATTAAGATGAGGTTTTATCATACTAATTCCACCATACAGCTTAATGAAATAGTTATTTGCAAAATAAACATGACAGTGAAACAGATTACAAGACAATATATTCTACAACAATTTTTCATACCAGAATTAGAATAAGGAAATAATAGTAATTGTAATTACATCATTATATAAAGGAGGATTGTGGATCACAATACCTTTTAGATATTCTTTCACTTGTTAATTTGTTGATCTCAAAAGTCTAGAGACTGATCAATATATTTGCCAAACTACTCATTATCTGGAGAGTGGAAGCTAGTGACAACAACCTCGCCTAGTCCAGAAAATGTTTTGAAATGCAGTACATCATAATAAGAAAGAAACTCGACTAGTGAATAAAAAACCAAAAACCGACATTGTTATATCATGAGTTCCGCGTGTGTTTTATTGGCAGCTAAATCCCACAAAAGGCAATTGTGTTCCTCCTAGGCGATCTCTCCAACTGAGACATTAGTGCCTTCACATTCCCCACACGAATATTCAGCAAAAACATCCACATTCATATTCTCATATTTGTTCCTGGACGATTTAACATTTCCATAGTTAGAAACAACAGAGGACATCACTTCTTCTCCTCGATTAGGGTTTTTGAAAATAAATTTAGTAAAGGTACTCCGAGAAGTAGAATCCAACAACAAAAGCTTAAGAAAATTATGTAACTTGGATCTATTGTCATCGTCGATTAAAAAATTTAAGGACCATGACTATGTTCTTTAAAGTAAAGAACTAAAAATCACTTTTTTTAAGGTAGTTGTATAAACTGCTACAATTACTTGAGATGCTTTGTAAAATTGTAATTTTCTTTCTTTATTTAGTACATTTCAATATATAATTGTATGTAGTTTTTGATTTATTTCCCGTTCCATTATATTTGAAAGTGAATGACCATAAAATATATTAATTTTATGATTGTTTGTTGGCTATCAAAGTTAATATTTAATTTTTTGCTATAGATTTTCAAAATTTTAATTTAATATTTAATGACGATTAGTCACTTATTTGTTATAAATATTATAATATAAGGTGTTTGTTATAAATATTTTACTCAAGTTTGGTACGTATTAATATATTTGCCTATGTGCCAAGGACGATACCCTGGTGCGACCGTAACTTATTTGGAATTGTTTAGTTAATGTATTCTAGAAGAAAATAAGGGATAAATGGTCAATCCTGCTATTTAACTTCAACTCAGCATCTAGAAGTTAATGTTGAACATGGAATCAAAATTAACTACTAAATATGTCATTGGACTTTCTTCCCAATCACCATTACTCTTACCACTTTTATAATTATGTTCAATTAAAATAGTTTTGTAACTTTGAAATCTCAAACGTCGAAAACTATTAAACTATTTTACAACTATATTGTAAATAAAAAAAAATTAATACTTACAATTGATAAACAATATTTTGATGGTTTAAAAATGTAATGTTGAGTTAAGCTAGATGCAAAAATTCCAAGCTAAACTATTATTTAAAATAAATTATTATTTTAATTTTTAATGAATAATTTGTATTTTCTTAACATTTCTGTAAGATGGGGTTGTTATTGGTATTTAAGTTGTTTTATATTTGGTGGCGACTAACTAATGTTGGTATTTTTTTCTCAACGTATCCGAGCAATACTATCTAATCATAAAAAAAATATTAGTTGTAATAAATAAGAGTAATAATTTTCTCCATATAATTCAACTAGTTTCCGTTAAAGATCTATAATTATATATTATATAGTGTAAAATTACACAATATAATGTAAAAGGTAAATCTATTTACAATAAAATTATATATTTAAATAAAGTATAAAAGGAAATTTTGAATAGGAAGAGTGATATAAAAAGAAAATGCAGTATAAATTATATGGCGAAAAGGCTTTCCAAGATTGGTAAGTGAATAGGAAAACAACTATTAGATTGAATTTAACACAAACACAATTTTGAAATATGGATCGATAAAATAAATCAATCATTTTAAAATAATATTCAAAACAAAATTATTATTTTCCATGAAACATTTTTTTATAAGGAAAGTGATAGAAAAGGAAAGTGGTATAAAAGGAAACACACTGTATATATTATTGAATGGTGAAAAGTTTCTAAAATTCCTGTGACTAAGAACAATTCTTCTGGTAAGAATTTGACACTTGTCCAAACTTAAGCATTGAATATTTCTTAAACATATATACTATATAGTATAGATATAGAAGTACAAGGATTCGGATTCATACAGCATTTTTTAGTAGAAACAAAGCTTTCTTTGCTTACTTTCCACTCTTCTAGAGGAAAATAACACTTAAAATTTCTTCAAATACGGGTTGTGGGAGAAGAAATCTGGCGAAAAAATTATTACTATATGGTTTTTGTGTCGTGAATGGAACGTGAGATAGATATCTGCCACAATTTTCTAACCCCAAAGTCAATGTCTCTACAAATGAGAAAGACAACAAGTATATAATATGCATTATTATGACAAATATGGTTTATTAGTTCTTACTGTATATAAGGACCAAACCCAATTCTCCTTCTAACTTTGTAATTCTTCTTCTTCTCTCTGTTATTGCATATATTGCATACCAAACAAATGGGTTCCTTCGGGTTATTGGGCATCACGGCCATGCTTGTGATTCTGCTGTTTCCCATGGCTGCCAAAGGGGATAATAACACTACCAATTCTTTCCTTGGTGCATAATGAAAAACTCATCTTATTCTATTTTATCTATTTACCTAAAGTGGTGGTAAATTAGTGTAATATTATGAGTTTAACTGTGACATATGGATATGAAATATTGCAGATAAGGTTTGTGAAGAAGTGGAATGTGGGAAAGGAAAATGCGTGGTAAACACAAGTTACCCATTAAACTTCATTTGTGAATGTGAATCTGGCTGGACGAGAACCCAAGATGATGATGATGATAAATATGCCACCAGCTTTCTTCCATGTGTCATTCCCCAATGTAATTTTCTTCTCTGTTACTTCCTCTTTAAGTAATTTAAAGCTTCCATTCTCAGTTTTGACAAGTTCATATATTAACGTGTCAAAAAAAATTAAATTTTTTACTATTACAAATAAAAACTAATTTAATGAAAATGGATTGTATCTTCTACAGGTAGCTTGAACTACGGTTGTCAACCAGCACCGCCACCAGTTCCAGAGAAGAGTTTTCCACACAACTTCTCAGCTTTTGATCGTGAGAAAAACTACTCCTTCATCAATCATCATTTATAAACGTTAACTTTTGATTATCATTTCTATCGGGAAGTGATATATCAACTAAAATAAGATTAAATTATAATATATAAGCAGGTTTTAGAAAAATAAATTAGATTTAAATTTACTTTGTTATCTCGTTCATGAATTATAACATGTTGGTCTTTCTCTACTAATGTTTTATGTAACAAATATATGATAGCTTGCTATTGGGCGTACTGTGGGGAAGGCAAATGCACGAAGAACAGGACACATACATATGCATGTGAATGCAGCCCCAATTACTTTAATCTTCTCAACATCTCCGTTTTTCCTTGCTACAGTGAATGTAAGGATTCAAAACCATTTTTTCTGCAATGGTCACATAATGTTAGCAAAACAAGTACTGATTAAGGGGAAAAATATTGTTTTATGCTTCTATTTTGAAGGTACTCTTGGATCTGATTGTTCAAAGCTCGGAATAAAAGTAGCAGATTCAACCTCTGGTAGTGGCAGTCAAGGTGAGACAATTGATCAGTCCAATCACCTATTTCTTCTATTTTTTCTTACAAATATCTTGTCATTAGAGTTGAATTTGAAAGTGGTGTCATAAAGAAGAACATTAGGCACATGAGTTGATTTGCTGACACAGTATTAGTATTTAAAAATGAAAAGGAAAAACAGATAAGTTTCTTATGTTTGTTTGGTATGTTTGCCTCAGATAGCTCAAGCTCAGTGTTCAGAGGAAGTTTCCATTGGATGATTATGGTGTTGATGTCCACTGGTATGGTTATGTGGAGCTAAGATTGAAAGGGATCTCCAAAATTATTTTGATTTCATTGTTTGTTCATCAGTCATTGGAGTGTGATGATTATTGTATGCTATACTGTATGCACATACATTTGTTTTTTGTACAATAAAGGGAGTGAAGATATTTGAACTTTAGAGCTTCTATAAACTATATAGAGTCCACTGTTTATGGATTTTATATAGATACTACTATTACTGCAGTGTTATATGTTCTTGTTTTGATGGATTAATAATATATCTCTCATTTGCAACCTTTGTTATTTTTTCACACTGCTGGCGCGGTGATTAACCCTTTAATATTTGATAAAATTTTATAATTATGTAAAAAATTTAAACACAAAAATTATAACCAATTAAATAATCAAATTATGAAAAAAAAAAAAAATAGATATCAAAATTGCAAAATTTCTAACATATAGGAATTAAAGCTTAAATTAAGCTAAAGGAATATTTTCCTCTAACTTTTTTTTATCTGAAAAGCTGTAAGGAAGTTCAACTTCCTCGTTTTGATCTCTCGATAAAAGAATTCTAATAAAAGTATAGAGAAAATAATACTTAAGAAATGATATAAGATCTCTCGATAACAATCTCCCGTTTATTGTAATTTCTGTTATTAAGCTGGATAATTCTTAATATAATAATTGCCTAAACACTTATAAATATATATTCATATTTTAAGGAGTATCACTAACTCTCATGTTTATACTCTTACTACTAATTTGTACGTCCAAAAATAGATAAATTTCTGCTTTCAAATTCAACTTAATCCATATTTCAATTTATTTTCAGTATCAACAAATTTATTTATTTATTACATGAATAAAATACTATTTAACTTTCTAAAAATATAAACTGCCTTATAATTTCAAACTTAAAAAAAAAATATTTTTACAGCATTAGAAAGTTCCTTAAAATATTATATTAGTCTCACAGTTTAAACCTTAAATATATGTTAATATTACGGTTTATATTACACAACTATTCTCAATCTCATTAAACTAAACAAAATAAAATGAATTTTTAAAATATAAAATAAGTCAGAAATAATATTTCTAATTATTGATTCTATTGTAACTTTTAAACGTTTCAATTTGAAATTTGAAATTAGCATACTAATCCTGACAAGATCTGTGGGTTTAAATAATCAAATCAGCAAATTATCTAGATTCATATTTAGTAGTATGAATGGGAAAATGCTAATTATAAATGTGAAAATGATTATCTATTTATGTGGTTTGTTTGTTATACATTTTATTTAGTTTAGTTAGATCAAACTAAATATACTGCGATCACCCACTTTTTATTTTTCCCTTTATAATGTTATTTAAGTGTATTTAATTTAATTTAATTTAATTAAAAAACACAAAACTCGAGTTTTTTTTATTTAATGAGAAAATAACGGAATCCTAATGGGATTTTATACTTTTATTAATTAAAATATATTTATTTGGAGAATAAAGTTTTAAAACTTTTTATTTAGAGACAGTTACGTCTAATATTTTCTAGGGAAGAAAATACTTTTTTACTTCTTGTTTATTATTCCTCACTCAGAATTTTTAATTTTTATTTCTTTCTTTTTTTTATGTGCTTTTACTTGTATTAAACGATGATTAATTAATTTATGATTACATAATGGGAGTTTCCAGTGTAACCTTATTCGGAACTGGGTTTGTTTCTGGCCATTGATATTTGGTTCCCCTCTCTCTCCGTCTTTCTCTTTCTCTTTCTTTCTCTCGCAAAAACCGTATCAGCAATGTCTGGGGAATCAGCCAGCGCTATACCAAAGGGTCAAGTAAGATTCAAACTCTATCACTATCCTTTTCGATTCGTTCAGAGTAACCACGTTCTGATCTTTTCATTTGTTTCTTTTTCTTCTCGATTAGGTTGATCTCTTAGACTTCATAGACTGGTCTGGGGTTGAATGTCTCAATCAAAGCTCCTCCCACTCTCTCTCCAATGCTATCAAACAGGTTCGTTAGGTTTCCTCTCTCCTCTTTCTCCCCTCTTTATTATTTTCAATTTATTCCTTTCCATGTCTTTCACATGCAAGTTTTGTGCTTTTTTCAAAAGGGACCTTGTTAGTGATTAGAAGGGTTCCTGGGTTGGCTGTGTTGTCTTACTGTGTTTGTTAATAAACAGGGTTACAGAGAAGATGAGGGTTTACATCTGGAGAGTGATGCAGATGAACAGCTTTTGCTCTATATTCCTTTCACACAAGTTATTAAACTCTATTCCATTGTCATCAAAGGTCCTGAGGATGAAGGTAACACTTTCATAAACTTAAAACTACGCCATTCATTGAATTGAAGACATGGACCCTAAAACTTTTTCTCAAATATGAGGACCCTGAAACATGCTTGATAAATTAGATTTAGTTAATTCATGTTGGCTGAGATATTAAATATTGCACAATAAGGCGTCCCTGTATATCTGTCCTTCTGCTTGGAGAACCTTTAGTCTATTTTCTGAATTGAGAGATGCTCGTGATGGTTATTTAGCTTTTATATATGATTTTCACTGATTTGCTACTGCACTTTTTTTTAATGTTGTCGTGGTTATAATTGGATTGCATTGTCGTCTTTTAGGCCCCAAGACAGTGAAGTTATTTTCTAACAAGGAGCATATGGGATTTAGGTATGGTTTTGGCAAATCTCTGTGTCATAGCACTTTTGTCATGTGATTCAATTGGTTGCTGATTGTTTGTTAACTACAGTAATGTCAATGATTTTCCACCAAGTGATGTGGCAAATTTGTTGGAAGAAAACCTTAAGGTACTTATTCTGTAACCCTTTCTAAGTTCACGATGTTTGCACTGAAGCAATTTGAAGATTTCTTTTCCCTCACATGTATGGATAATTAACATTGAGATTATTCCATTGTTTTCTGACAGGGGAAACCAGTAATTTTGAAGTATGTCAAATTCCAAAATGTTCGTAGGTATGCTATTTTCCTGGATTCCTTCGTTTTGAGAGGTGCCTCTTGTTTAATATAATCTAATTGACGGAAATAGTTTGCTAATTCATATTGATTACTTGATCAGCTTGACAATTTTTATTGAGGACAACCAAACCGGTTCAGAGATCACGAAAGTTCAGAAGATTGTGCTACATGGTTCAACGTAAGTTGTAAACCATCTGTCAAGTTCAACCCATCCTTTCTCATCTTCAACTTTTAGTTTCCTCTGCTATTAGTACATGACTACCAAATTCCTTACTAATTGTTTTATTTGCTTGTTCTCCTAATTTGATTGTGATTTCTCTTTCTATCCATTTTACATCCAGATATTATATTTAGCATCTTCATTATTAAATGGTTTCTAGCAAAAGAAACAATAAGAACTCAACTGGATCCAGATATTCATTTACTTTTAGTTGCAAGTTTTTTATCTAACAAATTAGTTTTGTGATGCTGTGTTAGAAGTATCTGTGATTTTGGAATCGACACTTAATTGACTTGAATGTGGATTATACCTTTTTTCTCGGGGAAAGGAAAAATGGGTTGTTGTTGGTGGTGGAAAAACTACTAATGAAACAGAGGCTTATTTGTGCTAAGGGCTTGTATTCTGGGTATTGAAAAGTATGGATGCATTAATTTCTGATATTTTACTTTCAATGCAGCGTTGAAACAACGGACATGAAGGGCTTGAAGAAGATTGAGGATCATTAAGAGGAGATTCAATTTTTCTCCTAATCCTCCCTTAGAAATTTTGAGTCCAAATGTTGTGTTAACTTCGGGAATGATGGTTTATGACTTTTAATGCCTAACTCATTTCAAATAAAACTGATGCGAACTATATATGATTGTGACAATTTGTATTTGGAAGCAAACATTTCAAGCTCCATGGTTATTTGTTGTGTCTTTGAAACATGTCCTTCGTCGAGGTTAGAATTGTCTTGAACGAGTGGATCTGGAAGGGGCTAAACTGCGTTGAAGGTGGCATCCTAATCAGTCATTTAAATCATCACCCCTACCTGCACCAAACAGGATCTTGCTTGTGTTTTCTGTTCACCCTTGTACCATTATTCTATATCAAAAGCACTTCAAATAACGGAAGAGTTCTGAACAGTAGCTGGGTCGTATGGCCTATTATCAATTTTTATGACTATATCCTAGCATGTGATTCATTTTGCAATATCATTTTTCAATCAATATTTTGTCCTTAACTAGTCGCCAAATTTCTGCTGTCACTGTTCTTGACAAAATCAGAATTGCTTAGAAACTGCACTAAGCTGGTTTAACAGGTGCCAGGTTTATCATCCCAATTCAATATGTCGAATGTCTTGGTTGTAACTATGTTTTTCTAACCTTCATAATTTATACTTAAAGAGTCAGTTTGTTAGTCCGAAACTTCGCAAGTTTTTTTGAAGTGTAAGTGGACCCTTCCAAAAACCAAAATACATGACAATTCAGTATCTCTGTATCCAATTTCAGTTGTGGGTGTGTACTCGAGTTATGGACAAAGAATAAAACTTACCACAAGTTGAGTAATTTCTTATTTAATTTCGATAGACCACAGAAACCAATATCTAGTGATAGAGAGGAGTCTTATTCTGAATAAATCTTTTTTTTTTTTTTAAATTAAGGAGGTAAGATTTTATTCTGTTATGAATACGTTTTATTACTTAAGCCTACAAGTTTGTGTAATGATAAGTAGGATTTTAACCTTCACTCAATAAGTCTTGTCCTTTAAGATTAAGGGTAGAATTTAAACTTATTTTAAACAAATTTTATGACTAAGAAATTGTGTAGGAAATAAGATTATGACCTAACATGAACACTTAGTAAAGATTAATTTAAAATATTAAAATACAAATATCAACAAATAAATTTATGTTTATCATAAATATAATCGTAATCAAGCAAGATTAATCATAAATCCTAAAGACAATATAATAAATCTTAATACGAGGAATTAGAAAAAAAAAATTGAAGTAATAATCAATAAAAGTTAAATATGCAAATCCTACCACTTGAGAAAAGAATTATAAACTAAAAAAAGCTTAACTATAAATATAACTAACAACAGAATATTCTCAATACTCAAATTAAAGGTATCATTAGATTATTTTTGGTACAAGAGAGTCCATTTGCATAGAGTACTAATGGGATGATAAACAATCTTATTTACTTTACTTTTCCCTCGTCCTCTAATCTTTTATTCCTTCAAGCAAAATTTCTTCAAACCTTGAAGATATTATTGGTTGCATATTTAATTAATTAATACTTTTCTTTTAAAACAATTTTAAATCCTCTTCCAATATTAACTTGACATTTATCAAATTTTGGTCAATTTAAGAAACAAAAATAATATTGGAAAAAATAATCCCCTTGTTTTAATTGAGATATAGTCATTATTTTCAATTCTGACTTTGATAAGATTAATTAGCATCAGATTTCTTAAGGTCATGACGTTTGTATAACTACTAACAATAATCATTCAATTAACTTTTACTTCATTCACTGCTCAAGAAAATATGTGGTCATGATAGTTGACCTTCATCCTCTTGATTAACAACACGAGCCCCTTCACTATGATGAATTTTGTTGTGGAAAATCATATCTTAATATCCCATCTAGTTGAAGTTATTGCAATTTACATTTGGTCTCTTACAACATTTTAAAGGTGGGTGATTTAGTTTCTTTCTTTCCTTGCCCTTAATTTGATTGTTTGATTTGTTGCTTAATGTTTGATTTTGCTTGAAAATTTTCTTTTCATTCTTCAGGTCATCATGTTTGACTATCACGAAACACCTTTTATAATATGACCTTATTTTATCAATATTCACTACTCTTGGTCTTATATAATAGTATTTTGTCAGAGTAGGCTTAGACACATGTTTTGTGTAGCAGGTTAAAGATGTTTCATGTCTTCCTGCATCGTTATCATAATTTTCTCAATAATTTTGGAATCAATAAAATATTTATCTAATAATTTTATATATTTAGTAATATCTAATAATTTGTTTAAGTATTTTTTATTGTCTAAAACAATTTCATCTTCTCTAAATAAAATTTTATCTTTGACACCTTCTTTGTTTTGCTTTCATTGTTTTCCTATTATTGTAACTTTTGATTTGAGTCAGATAGGATTATATATACAATAAGTATTTAACAATTTTCTTTCACAACTTTTCAAACATCAAATTTCTACTCTATTTTCACTATCCAAAGATCAAATGTTTATAGGTAAGACTCTATTTTTAGTGTCAAAAGATCATAGTTTTCCTAATAAAAGATGATAATATTTTAGAAAAAAAACTTGCTTCAGATTTCATTCTACAAGTCATGTACGAAGAGAACTCTGGATGGAATTATAGAAAAAAAAAATAGAAAAAAAGGAAAACCAAAATATGTTTTCGATATTGAGTTCGAAAACAAAGAAAAAATCTGACATTTTATTTATCAAGATCATTGCATTAACAAATATTTAAACAGAAAAAATTAAGAAATTAAAAATTATAATTATCAATGACTAAGAATTTTTTTCCAGGAAAAACATTATTTAAAAAATTTCCCAGATGCACTCCTTCCCACTTTATTTACTGTAGTATAAGGGAATTCGGTTCTCCGGGGCCAAATTCCCAGCTTCATTCTTGCGTTTTGAGTTTAGAAAAGCCACCCAGAAAATGATTCTCGAGGGACTGAATTTTGGGGCATGGTTTCATTTTTTTTTTTTTTTTGGGTTTCCGGTGGAGGAGGGGAGGGGAAGAAGGGATGTTCGTTGCCAATTATGCTAACACAAAATGCAGTTGGAAATTAAGCTTCCCAATAACTGAATTCCCTTATGTTACAGTAAACGAGTCTATTCTGGGAAATAAAGATGGAAGGGGTTCATTTGGTAATTTTATAAAAAAAAAATAAATTATTGTGCTAAAAATTTGACTAAGATACTTATTTTTCAAGCAAAAATAGTGACTAATTGGCATATGCTCTTTAAATGTCAAAAAAAAAAAAAAAAATTCATTTGTTCATCAAACTAAAGCAGAAATATAAAGTAAAGTACATAAAGGTATGTGATGTGACTAAATTTGAGAGTTAGGAGGAATGACAAGAAAAGACATAATAAACTAAAAGTTGGTACGTTTTGGTGGAGTATCAGCAAACTTCCAGGAGCATCTCATAAAAGTATCAACGGTTCGATCTCCTACCACCTCAGATATCGGTATCGCCTCTGTAATTTCTCTCAATTCATCGTTGCTCAGCTTCACTTTTAATGAACCAATATTGCTCTCAAGGTTTCTTATTTTTGTTGTTCCTGCAAAACATGTTGTTCAATAAAAGTGTCATGCATTGGTTAAAAAAAGTTCATTTGACATACCAAGTGTTAGCTCATTGGTACTACACAATGCACTGTTTCTACTTCGCATACAAAACAATCTTTCCTAATAACATGGAAAAAACATTCACCAGGGATGGGAACCACATCGTCCCCTTGATGAAGAAGCCATGCAAGAGCAAGTTGTGCGGTTGTGCAACCATGCTTCTCTGCTAACTTTTCTATCCTAAAATAAAAGGTCTTGTTCTTGTCGAAATTCTCCCCCTGAAACCTTGGTTGGACTGTCTGATGAAAAAAACGTGTTGGTGAACCATATATTGTTATCAGAAACAAGAAAACTAACACAGCATTTTCAAAAGTATGACCCATATTATATCAGTATCGGTTTCATACCAAATAACTGTGTGCAGGTATACTTTCTTTGACTGCCTTACCACCAAAGAATCCACGCCCAAGGGGACTGAATGTTACTATTCCAATTCCAAGTTCCCTGTAAATGTTGTCACCATTCACCAAAGGAATAAACAACTTGGTGAACTACATTCTACAAGAATCCTAAGGTTCCAGTTTTTCAATACACACATACACATAAATAAGGGATTTACTTCCATACTGGAATAAGTTTTAGTAAATATTTCTGTTTAATGCTTTTTCTTGAACATTGAATTTTATCAATTCAAACAATTTAAATATTAGTCAAAATTTCATTTTAATGTCTGTTGGAAATTCAAGTAGTATACAAGATTTTAATGAAGAATATGTAACAGAGGGGTAGATACCATATATTAAGATTTTGAGCAGATATAGAGGTACATTTATTTCACTAGTCGTTATCATTAATTTGAAAACCTTTTTGGATGCTGTTATAAGCTCTCCAACCATATGGTATACTTCTAAAAATATAAATAAACACACAGCATATTGCATAATTGAAGCTTGATGCTTGAATTCATAAGGTTGAGCTTTTAATTTGGCAGAAGTTGTTGAAGAGCCAAATCATAAGTAAAGTGTAAAGAAGAGAAGACATGCCTGCAGAGTGGGAGCAGTTCGTCTTCAATTTCTCGAGACCAAAGGGACCACTCCATTTGCAGAGCAGTAATTGGATGAACAGCATGGGCCCTCCTGATTGTGCCTGGACTAGCTTCCGACAGTCCTATGTATTTAACTTTTCCCTCCTCAACCAGCTTTTTAAGCTCTCCCATCTATTCATTCACTCACAAACCAAACCAAAGCAACACCAACCTCATTCAACACCAAACAAAACCTTAAAATGACGCATATAGTCACCAATGTTTGACTGATTGTACCACTTACAGTTTCCTCAATAGGCACTGATGTATCAATACGGTGCGGATAATAGAGATCAATATACTCCACACCAAGACGCCGCAGGCTCCCCTCACAACATGCCCTAACATATTCAGGATCACCTCTCACTATGGCATTGTTTGACTCAACTTTCACAAGTCCAAACTTGGTTGCAAGCTGAACTCCATGTCGTGGCAACTCCTTCAGCGCCTGAGATTCAACCAAAACTTTATTCACTTTCCCATCAACACTCACCAATTCACTTAACAAACACTAATACAATATCATACCTTTCCTACCAAAACTTCATTAGTGTGGGGACCGTAATAATCAGATGTATCAAAGAATGTGATTCCCTTGCTGAATGCATCCTTGATTAAAGAGATCACAACATCGTCAGGAACAGGGCCGTCAAACACTCCACTCAGCCCCGCACAACCAAATCCTAACTTAGAAACCTATCAAACATACAATAAAAAAAAATGTGGATCAACAATTCAAGATCACAAAATTGGATTCACATCACAACTAAGTTTCATATGCCAACATACCTGGAGGCCTTGGCTTCCAAGTTTGACGCGAGGGATATCCATTTTTGGTCTTCAACGTTCAATCCGATCTAGCTCATGTATCACCGACTATGACTATTCTCGTCCATAGTTTTTTTTTATTTTTTATTACTCCCATGGCATCACACACCGCGTGCTCATTAAGTTGAATTTAAAATTAATGAATGTGAAAAAGTGAATTACCAATCAATTTAAAATTCGTCAAATTGATTATTAAAATGGATTAGGCGACTAGGTCTCAAGATACAACCACACATATGTGACTACCAAGCCTATAAAACTGTGGTGAAGTTGTTAAATGTTTTGTTTTTCTTGGTTCTTTTCGTACTTGAATTTGAAATTCCCACACAGTTTTATCATTAGAAATGGTGAAGAGAAAGATATATTTAAATTAATTTTGATCTCGATTTCTAAATTATAGAAGATTATTAAGTGTATCAAAACAATTAACAAAGACAATGTAATTACTTTAATTAGTAAAATCACAGAAACATATATAATTCAACGGAAAGACTGTTTGCTAAATCAAAAATACTAATACACAGAATAACAGGTAAAGAAAAAACCAATGCAATAAAGGGAGAAGTTCATTATTATTCCACTAATGTTTTGACTTCTTAAAAAAGATACATCAAATACCAAATAAAAAGTACTAAAGAGTTTTTTGGTAGTATAAATTTGCATACATTAAATACCAAATAAAAAGTACTAAAGTGTTTCTTAGTATAAATTTGCATACATCAAATACCAAATAAAAAGTACTAAAGATACATCAAATACCAAATAATAAGTGTGTACATATTATTCTGGTCAATCTTCCAAAATACATGCCTGGAATAGATGGAATGATGAGTTGTGAGAGTCATTATTTTCTTATAGTTCTATTTCTCTTTTATAACTGTTCTCCTATGTTGCTGGTTGACAATGAAGGAAAGAAGACATTAAAGAGTCTCAGTGACCTTTATGTTATGTTCTATGATCAAGTTCTTTTTCAGTTTCGATATGCCGTGAATAATGAACTTATAGATTAATTTTTGAAACCATGATAATTGATATGGATCTCACCATTATTATTTTCACTATTATCATTGATTGGAATTGAAATTGATAGTGAATAGTGCAAGAATGTCACGGTTAATATGTCTAGATCAGCAAGAACCTATATAAATTTCTGTCTTAGTGGCATATGAACCGCTAACTTTGTATGCTTCTGAACTTTCATTCGTTTTGATTTAACTTACAAGTATTATTGTCAGGAAAAAGTCATGATTTTATTCTCAGTTTTGATATGTATATAAGTTAATAAATACGCCTTCATTTTTTGTTCAATTGAAGCAACAACCAAGAATGTCAGAAGTAGAAAAATGGAAGCGAGAAAATGCTAATGTCAGCGGATGTTCTGCAATTTAAGGCCCCTTTGATCAAATACCATAATGGTTTGCTATAATTTCAGGCTAAGTTTTCTCAATGCATAAGAGTGTACGTGTATTCTTTTTAGTCACAAACTAACTTGTATAAATTTCTCCCCCCATTGTTTTAATGCTCCTTCAAACCATAATTCATTAAAAAAAATTATAAAAAATCTTTGAAAATAAAATGGTTTTGAAAGTGTATGGATGGGAGTCTATTACAAGAAGGTATTACATGAAACTTTCAAAATATTTAATATACTCTCTTCTAACCATCAATATGAAAAGTTTATTAACAAAAAAAATCTTTTAGATTAAAAAATTATTGACACAAGTCTATATTTTTCTCAATGTTGTGCAATTTTGTATCTCAATATCTAAAATGGACAATTTTTTATTATTTTACAAATAGATAAGTCGTGTCAATAAAAAAAGTCGTGTCCTTTTTATACTAACATTTTTGTTAAGAAGAATCTAACATTTTCATAATATCAACGAAAGCAACATGTAATTGTTGTTGATCTAACACAAAATTAGGCAAAAACTAAAGAAAATATTAATTTAGACTGAAAACTCAAGAGTTTATAAGATATGTTTTCAACTTTCTTAAATCTGAAAAAAAAAAATCTATTTTCTCTCCCCAAAATGTCTCTTATACAATCTAAGCCTAAATAAGCAGAGAAACAAATAATCTTATGTAAGACTAAATTAATAAAAAATTAATTTTCATTAATTTGGGACTTTTATTCACTCATAACTAGAACATTAGATGTTGGACTCAAACACTTCAGGCATACCAAAAGAGAATAAAAGAATCTTTAATATTTTATCTCACAACCTCATCTCAATTATAAATATTTACGGACTAAAACAAGGATTAAATTTGAAGATAATTATTAAAAAAAATGTACAGGATAATTTTGATTAGATATGAGGGTAACATAAAGATCTAGTGTATTATATATTTATCTAGAAGGCGAAGAATAAAAAGTAAATGAAAAATGATTTGAATTAATTAAATTTGAAAAGTTGAAAAACATAAAACATGAAATGCAACTACCATAGGCCTTATAGTGTGGTCGCACTGGAATCGGTAGCACATTACTCTGTTTCTTTGTCTCAGTTCAAAATGCTTAATCTTCCTTGGCGGGACAATTTGGCATTGCGGGTAATACTCGTTTGGGGGAATAGTTTAATCACAACCAAACTTCACACTTCTCATCATGCCAGCGTTTCAGCCCCTCTTGCCAAAATATCCAAACCTCCGTTTTAATTGGGGACACTATCAAATTTTTAACCACCCAAACAAACCTCTTCTTTATAATTCTACCACCATGTGCACAACATTGGGTTCAGTAGCATTGGAACACCTCTGATAATTATCACTTTATGGAGACCAATCCATCATATATCTAGGACAAGTAAAAACGGGATTCTACTGTGCAAACTCCTTTTCTTGGGTTCACAAAATTAACAAGCACTTTTTTTGGTATCCTAAGGCTGCCTCAACTCACTATACCATCACAATTAATCATACCAAAGTGCTAAACTTTAATAACCCATTTGGCAAGAAATTTATCCCAATCTTTCTCTTTATATTGGTTGTTGGAAAAAAAGAAGAAAAAGTATGTGTGTGTGAGTGTGTATAGAATCAGCTTGCTTTGATCTCAAGAGAATTCTGTGTCCACATGAATCTAAGAAGAAAGAATGGAAGGAAAGAGAAATAAGAACCTCCCAAGTCAAAACAGGCACAAGTGTTTAGCTCACCTAATTTATCATCATTTGTGAAAGTCATATAGATGTTTAATTTAGAGATTAAGTTGAGAATTATAACATGGTTGAGTGGAAGTTTAGGTAGAAAGTTTAAGGCAAAAGCTATCACGTCCCTTTTTCGTAAAGAAGAGAAAGGCACCAATACAAATGCAAGGAAGTTGCAATTATGTACATGTCGGTTGCAAAACATCAATTAAAGAAATACTTTGGTACATTGTTTAAGGTCTCTCTTTTCTTATTTTTTGGCCAAAACAAAAGAAGAGAAATTATTCTATGGTGTAGGGAGCTAAAGGCTATTAATCACAAACATGTAGTTTAATGATGTATAGCACTTTATCCGATGGAAAGAGAAAAGTTTTGAAAATGTTGGGTTTTTGTGTGATTGTGTGAGGCTTAGGTTAGAGGAATGAATCGCAACCGTGCAAATTGCAAAAAATGGTCCCCTATATACTCATTGTTCCCATACTCTATTTGGTTCATTCTAACTGATGCCTACCTTACATACAACACAGACAATATGAGAAAAAGAGAGGCAAAGAAAAAGCATGGAAGGGTCATCCAATAAAAGTTTTAAAAGCCCGTTGAGACATATGGAAACTCTCGCTAGAGTGTCTGCATGTGGTGGCGTGAGCGTGATATTATTAAATTCGTTTCAACATAGGACCACATGCATACATCTTTCTCCTTGTTTTACTTTTCATCATCTTCTAACTCCCTTAATTCATCTGTGAAGTTACCAAAATGGCCAACTCTCCGTGATTAATGGACACTTCTCTTCAAATTTCCTCTACCAAGCAAACTTCAAAAACAGTTATTTTCAAAAGGGTTTAATTAATTCGCTATAACTGGATCAACTGTTGAAAAATATAGGGTTTCCAGCATGTATATTGTAATACGTTAAATAAATAAATCCCAGGCCCCGCAAATAAGAAAAAGAGAAAATGTATAGACTAACACAAAAATACAAATTAAGAGAAAAGAAAGAAAGACAGTGATCTATCTTGGTCATATGAGACAAAAAAGATGACACTGGAAACAGCAAAACTAGCTACTTAGAACCAGAGATGGTCCAAAATGTAGCCTAATAAAAAGCGTACAAAAGAGGGAGACAAAAAATTAAAAAGGAACCACATACTTTTATTATGCTTAGCTATACGTTTGCCATCTTCCCATCGCTCTTATCTGTACGCAATCCTCAACCTTGGAGAGACGAGGAAAAACGACACAAGATGTTTGTGTATATATACATGCATAGCCTCAGAATAAGTATAGATGAAGATTTTATAAGCTTCTAAAGGCCATGGAGGCCGTGAAGATTATATATTTGTATACCCTCTTATCGTGCACCTGCAGCAGTTGAAGCTGCCAGCATGATCTGAGTTTACCTTCTATAATGGTAAGAACAGATCATGTGGCTGCTTCACCTGTTGAATGGAAGCATACGCAGAAACCCTAATTCGCTTTCTCATCCTCCTCCACATCTTCATCCGCTGCTATCATAGAACCCTAGAAAAAGGTTTCTTCAATTCATCCCTCCTTGCATCTTTATTTATGCATACAATTATACTAATATATGCATGCAGTATATATGTATATACATGTGTGTGTATGGGAGCGGAAGGAGGGGGTATATATGTATGTACTTCATTGTTGCTTTTTCTCTCTTCTACTTTTTCACATAAATATTTGTGTATGTGCATGTTTTATGGATGGCTGAATTGCTGTATTGTTGTGTTGGCTAAATCTGAAGATTGGATTTGAATCGGCTTGATTCTTGCAAAAAGGACAGAAGAGAGGATGGTGGCATGTGTTCAGGATTCAAGTGACAGTAACGCGTTTCGGTGCGTCCTCCCTTTCCTTGGGGTTGGGGATGCTTTTGATTTTAATTATTTAAACCTGTTTTTTTGTTCATTTTTCTCTTGCATATGCAATTATGGATTGGTTTTGATTTGTCTACTCATCTTATATACTCATCAGTACTTCTAAATTGTATATATATTATGTTCTATATATATATATATTGGTTTGATTATAATAGGGAGTTCCTAACTTTCCAGATCTACAACAACTGAATATAGATGTGCACAATTAGACATTGGATTATTGTTCCTCTCTTACCCCAATCCCCTCTCAAATATAAATCCATCAATAAATTCAGATCCTTGTTTCATAATCACAGATTCATGTAGGTGTTAATTAAATCCATTGCTTTTTTCTATCTAGTTCATTATACAGTGAAAACCATTATGCTGCAGGATGAGATGAAAACTACATGTGTTTTTCTATTAATAGATCAAGCAAAGTCAATCTTGTAATATATAAATGGAATGAACTTGGCCAACTAAGACTTAATTGAGAGGGCCAGTATCTTATATATAGTTTCGCTTCATATTTTTCAGTTACATATCTTTCTCTGTAAAAGTATTTGATGAAAATCATCTAAAACCTTCTGGGTGAATATTTGTTTGGGAAACTAAATAAATGTATGAATCATGTCATTTCACTCTCTATTTTCTCTCACCTTAGTGTTTTTTTTTTTTTTTCTCAAAAGAAGGCTAACAATAACAGTTACTGAAAAATTAGAAAAGTTTAAACTGAACAACAATTGACAGAAACTCAGTGGGTACTTGAGAGTGTAAAATAAAAAGGCACAACGAACATGTCTAAGAAGATCAGAATATAGCTGTATCTATGACTAAATTTTCTCATTTCATAGATTCTTGCACAAAATGCGTGGTATCTATATGGATGGTTCACATGTGCATACATCATATATAAGTAAATTATTGATTCCTAAACACTCTCATTGCTGAAAACAAAGAGCAAGTACTTTCAGCTTTTGCGGAGAAGTTGCATATCATGCTTTTTAGATTGATTCATAAGATTTTTTTCCTCTGTTATTCAAATCTTTTTAAGTTAAAATGTTGACTATATTAAATTTATTTATGGAAAAATCAGCTGAAACAATTTCTAAATACTTAAGATACAGAATTAAATTAAACTTAAATGAGAAGTTTAATTTATTATTTCTTTCTTTAATTGACATTGAGAAATTTGCTCAAAAATTTCATTGATCACCCTTTACCTTTGATAAAAAATATTAATCTTATGACCAAAATTGTGAGAATGATTTTACAAAGAAAATAAATAAAGTAAAACAAATACTTTCTTTGGTCCTGTTGGCTGACTTGAATTTCTTCCATGTGAAGGAAAAATCTTGCTTTCATTATTTCCCCATCCCTCTCATCCATGAGGTGGGCCAGGACTTTATTATATCGATTAGAGAAATTTGATCCTTTCATATAAATTAATAAAAATATTTGCGACAATGTTATAAATTACAAGGGAACAAAATAGAGTAATCATAGTCATCAATTACATGAGAATAATTTATTTAATTATAATTTTTATAACATCACATTCTCATGTACTTTAGTAACAAAATCCAATCCTTAGCAAAACATACTAATTTGATTTTTTTAATTGAATTTACATTTTTGTTTTCTAAATTTTAAATTTTATTCTGTTTTTCTAACTTGTTGCTTCATTTTTCAGTTGAAACGTTTTTTACTGTTACAGTTGATAAAATAGACCCTATACTGAAATCAAATATAACATTATTGGAATAAAATGAAAAAAAATAGAGAATAAAACTGAAAAACAGACAAGGTTAAAGGAGAAACTTACTAATTAAAAAAAATTAAATCCTTGTTATAGCAAATTAAAATAATTATTTTGAATGAAAATGTTTTTAAAGTTACTTTTTTATCAGACTGTTTATAGACTTTTTTATTTAATAATATTTTTTAAAATAATAACCTATTTATTTATCTTTTTCCAGATAAATTTAAACATTTATAAAATAGTAATAGTAGAAAATAATTTTATTATATTACAAATAAATTTTGATTAATATATATATATATATATTGAGAAGTATCAAATTATACCAGTATACATATTTACTAAATGTTATATTGTTAATAAATTTATATAAAAAATAAATTTTATTAATCTAAGTATTAATCTATAATTTTATATCATTAAGAATATTCATATCAAATTTTATTAAAATTGAACAATTATAAGCCGTAGGAGTTCAAGTTCTTACTCTAGGGCTACAAAGTATTTTCTTTTATTTATTTTTTTTATCAGCAATGGAACTGCAAGATATATATATATATTAGTGCAGATATCCATTTACAAACAAACTTCACAGTTATTATTTAGAGTATCTTTATAGTGGAGAGTGAATTTAAGGGAAAGGATTTGAATTAATTTGAGATGAATGTGTTAGAAAATTTGATTGTTTGGATTAAGAGAAAGATAGTAAGATTTGAGTAAAAAGTTTATAAAAAATTGTGAGTGATGTACTATATGTGATTGATAAAATATTTTTTAATAGATAAAATTGTAGTTTAAATTAATTTAAAATTAGATATAATTAATTTGTTAAGTAAAATTAATGAATTATTATTTTTAATTGATACAATTATACAATTATTTTAAAGTAAAAATAAAAATTAAATTATTATTTTTAATAATCTTATTATTTTTATAAAATTATTTTAATTTTTATTCTAATTTTGGTTTTATTATTATTATTTTTTATTTTTATATTAATATCATTAATATTTTTTTAATTATCTTTGTTTGATTATTATTTTATATATTTATTATTAATATTTTTATTTTTATTATTATTTTATTATGTTAATTTGTGTTTCTTCTTAAATGGTTGCATATGTGCGAGGAAAGAAGAAACGATTTTTTTTTCTTGTTTTCCATAATAAAATAATATTTTATTTCTTGAATTATCAACTTTCCACACCTTTCAAATCATAGAGTATTTCCGTCGCTGCATCCAAACATACCCTTAAGGGCTTTTCTTATATGTTTGTGCTTACTCTCTCAGAAATTAAAGGAAAGAATAAAAATTATCTCATTTCAAATGTAAACGAAAATATGATTTTGTATAAACGGTTGTTTAGCCATTGAAATAAATAATTATTTAAGATACAAATATGTGTCAATGATTGTAAATTTTATGTGAAAGGAAAGATTTGCTAGTTAAAATTTAAAAATAGTTTCTTGTATTGAAAATATTATTTAGATGTTTTTATTTGTAAATTATTATCAATAATTTTACGCATGATTATGTTTTTGTTGTGTTGTTGCTTTTCCATATTCTTTTAGGGAGGCTGTATCAACAAATTGTGAGAAGGTCATTCATATTAAAAAAAAAAAATTGTCACCGTTGTCTTTTCGACTATTTTCGAAACATAAATCAATTGAAATCTTGTCACTTATAAAAGCTAGATTTGAACGTATTTGGAAATGAGAAGCTGAAAACGAGTTAGGTTGCAAATACAATTGAAGTTTGGAAGTAATTAAAATCTGCATAATGACAAGTGAACCACAATATAATAACTTTTATATTAGATCTGCAGGAATGTTGGTATCCTTTGCTTGCTTCTTTTTGAATAAATTAAGTGAAAATGAATATTTTGTTGTGACTGTATGTGATATAGATGAAGCACAAATTAAGGAAAATGCCTTCCATTGAAATTAATGGAACACTCACCACTCACATGCAATGACTCTTTTATGATCGTTTATGTGGTCCAAATCAAACTTGACAAGGGAAGATATCTAAGGTGAAATTTCCCGAATCCAAATTCTAACAAAATAGGAAGTATATATACATAAAAGCATTGCAGAAACTTGCAAAATTATGAATTATAAAGCAATATCCATGACAAGTAAATACACCTAAGGCTTTTGATACATCAAAATTCATAAATTACACAAATAAGCGACAAGTAAAAATGAAACAAAACATTCTATATAACAACGAAATAGTCTCAACGAAACTTCCTAAAAAAGATGGAAAAACTCATATTTCCATAGGAATTTATAAGTGGTTGTGGAGTACAGTATCTAAGAGGTAGAGAGACTGAACATTGACGCCGTGCGCGGAAGATTCGTGATGGTTCTAGTCACGGTCAATCACAGGCTTGCGGAATTGTGTATACAAACTTTCGGGACTGTGTAGGTTTAGGTTTTGAGAATTTTAGGCATTCTATTTTCAATGTGCAAAAACTTAAACAATAATAATTATATTAATTAAAAAATTTATATTTATTATTGCGTATCTTTCTTGATTTATTTTACTATGATATAAATTTATCTCAAAAAAAATATGATGTTATATTTTTATAAACGTATTAATAATATGAATAACTATATTTATGATAATTTTTAATAGAAATATTTTTTTTTCCTTTGAATTTAAGTAAGATTCTTTTTTGAAATGAATTTAGACAAGATTAAGAAATGAACAAAACAGAGTGGTTTTGTTCGAAATTAAAGTTCTCTGCCAAACATGGACCTTTCCTTTCAGAATTCAATTCTACTTCGTACATACACTCAGTTTCTTTCTGCACTACATAAACAATGTTTGAACTGATAGTCACTAGTTCTTTTGTTTCCTTATGAATATGACTAGTGTTACTACTTTGGGTGCCCCAAATTAGGTTTAGGGAGAGTGGCAAGATGAGTCAAGAATATAAAGGACCCCATAGGAAACTGAAACATTCCTTAAATACCAGCAATAGGCTGAAACATTCTAATCCACTTTCCTTCATTTTTTAAGTTAAGTAATTTGTTTGAAGATGAAGCACACCCTTGCTAGTTTATTTGGAGTTGAATTTGAGCCTAATTTATGAGCTGATTGCAAAATTGAGTTGAGAAAAGTGGAAAGCATGGCCTCATAATCTGGAAAAGAAAGAAAAATCTGAGAACAAGACAAGAATTACATAGGTCAAATCATATTCACACCAAAAGTTAAAGATTGCAACAATTTACACGCACACTACACTCTTGGATGCACTTGTTTTTCTAGTTGATTACATGACTTAAATTGTATGGTGAAGTATCTTTGAATGAAATTTTTTTCTTAACTTCAATTGAAAACTCAGTTGTATGTATCTTATATGTTGTTGTTTTAACTTTCATTTTTATTTTGTTTTAAGTACTCGTGTTCTAATTTATTTTAAGTGTCCTCCTTCTAAATTTTTCCTTAATTTTGTTTGTCAATTTTTTGAATTCTTTTAAGTTTGTTATTCTTATTCTTTCATTTAAAGTTGTCTAAATTTAAATTGAGATTTTCTTAATTTTTGCTTCTTACTCTTAAGTACAATTGAAAATATTTAACTCTTTCTTTACTTTCTTGAAACTCATCTCTTTTAAGATAGATTTAAGGTGTAGGAAAAGAATATTTGAAGCTACTTTTATGGTGACTTTAAGAGGCAAAGAAGGGCACATTGAACACTATAAACACTTTATAGAAAGGCACAATTGAAGATTGAACCAAAAATACAAAAAAGAAAAGCATTACAGGCACAAAATCAAATTAGTGTAATTTTTCTATCACAAACAGTAAATCCATGACTAATGTGCTTGTGTTCATAAGTTGTTTTTTTAGATAATTTTGCGTTATAACTTGTATTTTTCAGTTTTTGTGTATTTTCTTTCACTTTTTGGGTGTCTTGAAAAAAAAATCAGTATAAATCTCATTTTCCAAAATTAACATTATAATATAATTATTTTAGACTTGTGAGAGTGTTCGAAGGGACTCACAAGTATTACTAGGACTTCCACACTAGAAAACAGTCTAGTTTATTTTACTTTAAAGTCTTTTTCACTTAGTGTTTTTACATCCTTGACAAACTAGGAATCATCTTTCCAAAACAATTAGTGACCTCCCTTTGGTATTATGGATGCATGCACACACGATATTTGAACAAAATTTGCCTTTGAAGTTTTTCACAAAAATTTATACACTACCATAAAAAAACTAATTAGAGACCAATTTTTAGCTGCCAAATAAAATGGTTATTAATTATGACCAAAATAGTCACCAAACTAAATTTTGGTTGCTAAATAATTACAAAATAGAAAATAGAAATAATGATTGAATATAGTGACCAATTAAGTTAAGATAATTGATATCTAACTATCCAATCTTGTGTTTAGTTCCTTTGTGTTTAGGTTAGTTTAATTTCTTTAATTCATATCAATTTCATTAATAATTAACTCAATTTCTTGATTCCAATTGTCTTGAATCAATATCATATAATTAAGCATGAATAAATTCATGTTTCTCTAACTAACATAGATACTAAATTAAAACATTGTTTGTAAACTCTATACAATATTCAAAATATTCAATAGTAGACTCCAATTCATTTGAAACATAATGTTTTTCTTGTAAAAATTAAATTATCAAGAATGTTAAATTTTTTTTATTCTCTCTTTACTTCAAATTATTCTCAAATAAAGTTGTTATTGTATCAACTTCAACATAAGTTGCATTAATGTCTCAAACCTTCAAAATCTAACATATTCTTGTAGTAATGAGGTATAACAAAATTTTAAAATTTAAGAAAATTAATTAAATTACCATCAAAGTGGAAAGGTTTAACAAGTAAAATGCACTATCAACAGCTAACAAAATAGTTAAGCAAACCCACACTCACATGTTTTAAAGACAATTTATTTAACAAAGAATATCTCGTATACAATTCGTGTTATATATAAAATTTATCTCAATAAAAAAAAATCAAAATATATCATGGGCATAACGAGTCTGGTTTTGTAAAAGTTTTAGAATTTGATAGATTGACAAAATAGTTGAGCAATAAATATTCACATGTTTTGAAGGTATATCGAAAGCAAAATCAGTCTCTAATTTAGTGGTAATCTGATTAAAAGAAATTAAGATAAGATAAAAAAAAATAATGCCCCAACTTAGTACATAATAAGGATAAAGAACCAAAATAAAATACAAAAATAAACAAGAAAAGATTTCACCGCTTAACTACCCAATTTAGTCTTTAAAAGCAAACTTAAAGTAACAATTATTTCCTTTAAATGTGAGAGTTGTACATATTGAAGCCCTTTAGCATCATATGTATTTTTATTTTTATGTTTTATAAAATACTAAAATGAATAAATTTTAAAGTTTGACTTTTAGTATATATGTCGATGTTGTGTTCTAACATATACGTTAGTACATGTTGCTAATATAATGATGTCATAATTTTTTTTCACAGAATGACTTCATAATAAATGAACAATGTTCGTTTTAAAGGACAAAATATTATACAAAATACAAACAGTACTCTAACTCCTACAATTAAACTCTTGACATAACAAAACATAAGTAAAAATGCTTATCTTAACGCTGATTAAAAAAAGCTAGCCAAAAATCATTTTCAATATGAAACTTTAATACTATCTAAGATGACAAAATTATTTGCAAGCAAATAACTTACAGCTTTGTTGAACATCGTTAACATTTTGTAAATGTAAGGATTGATGATACATATAAAGATCAAGAAAAACAAGTTAAATCCAAAAGATAAGGAACCAGGAAAGTTTTACAAAAAAAAAAAAAAAATTT